>Ga0123342_1000144_pt1 | contig 89753 bp, 47 predicted proteins | sample Turbeawhitnodule_FD_89960 | JGI IMG/M metagenome (GOLD analysis project Ga0123342, IMG submission 89960) | Root nodule microbial communities of legume samples collected from Mexico - Turtle bean Mexico white nodule | ecosystem: Host-associated > Plants > Roots > Nodule | place: Mexico: Nepantla...
AAAAAAAAAAAAAAAAATATATAAAAAAAAAAATAAGAGAATTATATATATATAAAATATATATCATTCATATATATATATATATATATATATATATATATATATATATATATATATATATATATATTTACACTATAAAAATAAATAAATAACAGTCAATTTAAAAAATAATAATTAATTATTATATTAATTGAGTTAAATATTATATTTAATATTTTTAATAATTTATATTAATAATAAAAATATCTAAAATAATTTCTAAAAAATCATAACTAATAATATTAGTTATTATCTATTTTATATTATAAATTAGTCATTAATTTAATTAAAGATTAATTTTCTAATAACATTATTAATATTAATAAATATTTATTTAGTAGGAGCAAAATACTTGAGAATTCAATCCTTGTTTAACTTATACATATTATAACTTTTATTTATAACAATTAATACCTTAAGTCTCCACATGCAGTTAAGTCAAAAAATTATATAAGAAAATTGCTTGATAAATGTTAATTTTATCCCAAAAAATACCATCATATCACCAATTTGACATGCAAATGTCTATTAAAGAATTTGTAAACCTACAAATTCTTTCAAATGTATTCAACAAATTAAAAAAAAATGGAGTTATAAGATAAGAAATACTCCTAAATTGGTTTACGTGAATAAATTAAAGTTAAACACAGTGTTGATTAGTGAAAGTTGGATATTAAATAGTGAAGCATGTTGAAATCATCATTTAGACCATAATTAGATGGAAATGACTGAGGTTTGTTCGTACGGATAGATAACATTGATCCGTTGGCACAATGTGACCTACCCCAATACTCAATCATGTTCATGGGCCTCATTTCTCTCTATCACAATTTCTTTTCTTAAATATTTTTTTTTCTTTTTAACAGTCGGATTTTAAAAAGTTTGGTTTTACTTAATCATCATTTTCAATTTATTGTAAATTACTCTTATTTTTAATAATTAACTTATATACATATTTATCAGTATATTTATCAGTATACGTAATTAAATAAAATGAAAGAAGTATATTTTTTAATCACTAACAAGTTAATCTAACTTAACTTATGTAGCATAGTTTATTGACTTTTATAAAAAAAATAACATATAATTAGAATATGATAATACGAATCTATATTATAATATATAAAATAATAATAAAATTTTATGTGTATAAATATATTTAAGTGATTTTTAACAGAAAAATGTTTTTCATGATTGAAAAGAATTTATTTTTTATTTTTATAATTATAATAAATAAAATTTTATATAATAAATTTGATTTTTAAAATTGTGTTAGAAATATATTATAATAGTCAGAAATTTAATAAATATTTTTAAAATTAAACACCGATAAATATCTTTCACAGATTATCTTACAAACATAGTACAAATATCGTGTTTGATATATGTTATGTAAACACACGTTTCCTATCCTCGTAAGTAACAAGTTTAATTACTAATTTTGTTAAAAAGAAGTTATAGAAAGAGTGAAATTGAGAATAAAATATGGGATGAAGGGTGGTTGTAGCACTTAAAAATGTTTGGAGAAAAAGAAGAAAGGATATGGTAAGAGGAAAGAATAAAGCAAACCGACAGGGTCACAAAAAGTAATGATTTCAAAATATAAAGTTCAAAAGTGTAATAAATAATAGTCGAAAAGGAGGGTTAGGAATAGAGAAGTTTTGAAGAAAATGATAATGCAGAAGCAGTGGTATGATGGAATAGTGTATATTTTGCTGAATTCCATGCAGCAATTATGGCTCTTGGATCGTTTTCAAAGTCTTCCAAAATCTAATCATGATGGAGTGAAGCATCACATATAACATGGGTCCCATTCTCTCCAGCACCTTTTTCCATCTTCATTTTCACATTTTCACTTCCTTTCGAATCTTCTCTCAACTGCTCTCACTTTTTTATCTTTACCAAACTTTCCCAACCACAATCACTTCTTACAAAACACTTCTGCTCACACTCTTTTAATAAGGACTAATGAAAAAGTTCTAAAACTCCTTATGAAAACATAATAATTTTTATTTTTTTTTATGTGTTATTATCAAGGATAAGAATCACAATATTTTTTTAATCATTTATTCCAAACTCCAAAATGTCTCTCTCCTTTTCATCAAACTGGGCCTCTTTTCTTCCTTTTGGACTTCTTAGGCTCCTTCTTAGATGGGTTGCTGTTTACACATTTCCCATCTACAACAGGCAATTGCTTCTTGCACCATATCATTGCTTCCGATCTCAGCGGAAAAGACGAAACTGTCTTAAAAAAAAAATTCCGAAATATGAGTTCCAGATTTTTTTTCCAGAACGAAATTCTATATTACGGAATTTTTTATCCGGAATGAGTTTTTCATTTTTGTTTCCGGATTTTCATTTCCAAAATACAATAATTTCTTTTCCAGATTTTTTTTTCCAAAATGTATTATTTTTCAATTCTGGATTTTTTTGTCCGAAATAGAATTTTAATTTTTGTTTCCGGATTTTTATTTCCAGAACTCAATAATCACTTCTGGATTTATTTTTCCGGAATATATTATTTTCAATTCCAGATTTTTATTTATGGAATTAAGGGCATTTTTGGAAATTAAAAAAATATGTTGGGTGCAGGTTAAAAATGATTGGGTGTAGGAAGCATTTGCCTCTACAACAACTTAACACAACCTTGTTGTGCCCTTTTGTCTCATTAAAAATGGTTGAAAAATAAGGTTTTATCACACCTTTATATTCCCATATACAATATCAATCCCTGTATTTTTTTTATGCCACTGCTTTACATAAGTAAACGTTTGATATAGAGAATCGAGTGACATTGGTCCTCAGGTATATTTAATTATGTCACTGATTTTAATTATACAAGAAGTTCATCAACGTATATATTTGTATAGGCTGAGAAAAATGTGTATGATACATGTATTGAAGTTATTACAGAAACAATACAACAGAAAGCTCTCACAGTTATCAAATGATCACAGTAACAAAGTCAAAAATTATAACTTGATATACCCTAATAGTACCCACAAGTACAAGGTTATTGAAAACAATCAATAACATTAAGTTTGTTACATAACAAACAAATTTAAGCTAGAGACAGACAGAGATGTTTAGTAAAAATTTCAGCAATTTGACCACATGCAAGAATATGATAACAAATTAATTGAAGAATATGAGTAAACATGACCTACACATGGGTTTTAATTAGCTACATGAGTCAAATTATAAAAGTCCAAAGAGAAACAAGGAAAATGGATACCACCAACTAGACCATATGCTGAACATATACCTTAGTTCTTGGAAACTAACCCCGATATTAACATTTACATATTGCAAAAAGGAACACTGCTTGTTGTGAATATTGGAATGCAATCAGCATAGATAACCACCAAAAAAGCAGATAAACAGCATAGCGCAGTAATGACAGATGCTGTACATCCTTCACTTCTTCAACAAAATCCAGTGGGGAGCATCACCATTCCAAGGCATTAAAGGATTAACAACATATTGATAAAGATGGTGTATCTTTATCACACACTCAACTTGCTTCCAAATTAAAAAATTCGTATTGGAAAGTTTTTCTGTTATTAAATATGAGAAGATGATGGGTGATGGTGTTGACAAAACCATCATACGCAAAGGAGATGTTGGCTCATGAACAGTAACCACAAATAGAAACTAATCAAGCTCTGACACTGTGATAGGATCAAATATACAAGTTCATTAATATACATTTATATAAGCTACAAGAAAAGTACATAATGCATGTACTAAAGTAATGGCTAGAACAATATAACACAAGTTGTTACCGCTGTGAATGAGGATCAGAATAACAAACTAAGAAATTATAAACTGCATAGATTAACAGGCATCTATAAACCTTTGGCTTCCAAGAAACCAACATTCATTAGGTCAAATTGCACCATACCCTGTCAAATTTACTTTCCAAATTACTTGAACATCTCACTTAGTCTCAACCGAAGAAGAATGTGGCAGACATGGTCAGACTCCAGAAGCATTACGTTGGCAACCCAGAATTTTTCTACCTTCCCATATAGACTTGCACACAAGTCTATGTTGTTGATATGCAAGCAAAACAGACACAAGGCGAGGGATACAATTTACAAATACATTCTACTCCTAAGGATTGTTACTTACTAATGGAGAGTATCAGATGTTAGAATATTCAGCATTAAAAAAAATGTGCTGCATGATTTATATATGAGCAAATATAGCAACATGGCATCACTTCCACTTCTTGTAGAACTTTTCATCACCCCACATCAACATTCTGTTCAAGGGGATCCTAACACCCCTCTCCTTCAAATGCAAGTGCCTTGGCATAATCCTCTCCTTCAAACTGAACCCAAAGTACTGAGGAAACTTCTTCAACTCCTCCAAATCCCTCTCCATTTCCTTCACAAGATACACGTACTTCGGCCATAGATTGTTCTCCACATCATAACGGAAAATGGCCGGCAACCTTACACATACTTTTTGTGCCTCCTCGTAAGTAAACCCCAACTCCTGCAAGAACTCAACCTTCGCGTGCAGCTTATGCACCCGCGTGTTCAGCAGGTGTGCGTACGTGGGCTTTTTCAGCCCCTGCATTCCAATCTAAACCAAACTAAACAAACTATATCAGTCTTTTCCCAGAATAAACAAGTATATCACGTTATAAAATAATACAGTGGGTTTTTATTTAGATCAAATTATTATTTTAATTTTTTGGATTGTTTTAAAGTAATTTCATTGTTATTTTTTCATTTTATCTTTATGAAAAAAAACAAAATGTTAATTTAGAAGATGAAAATGATAAATAAATAATTGAAAACATATTTAATAAAACAAGCAAATATGACTTTATTCATTGTCTTTTTAGTTCTTCAAAAAAATCTTAATTTTAATTTAGTCCCGACTTTTAAAACATTGGTATTAATTTTTATATTTATTAAATACCTAAATTTTGATTATAGAAAAGGTGTACAAACTATATATATATACTAAAAAAAATTAGACCAAAAATTGATCTCAAAGTATAGCTTCAAAATTTAAAAAAAAATAGAGATAAAAAACATTTCCACTAATGGAATTACATTTTCTTCAATATATATATATATATATATATATATATATATATATATATTACAACTTTAGATTATAAAATAAAAATGTTAAAGTTTTTATATTATGATTCAATTATAAATTATGATTTACTATAAAATTGTAATTTTTTTTATGATAGTTAGTTACTTTAAAGTTTCTAACTAAACGGAAATAATACATTCAAACTGAATCCTAACATAATTACATCCAATCATACTTTCAACATTTATAATAATTACTTTTAAAAAATATACATATAAGATAATGGTTAATCACTAACAGTATAAAAATACCCCACAACTAAATTCTTTAAACATTGAATTATTTACATTATTAAGTTACAAAATCACATTTTTTGCAAGAAAAATGTATATAATTTAAAACAAAATAAGAAAATGAAATCCATGTGTGGGGACCTGCCGGAGAAATTGGAGCGTGGGTCGGAGGCAGAGGTCGACGTGGGAGAAGAGCAGCTTGGGGCATCGGAGGATGAGCTCGCGGGACTCCGACGCGGTGGCCTGAACTTCGTCGGCCAGGAAGCAGAACACGGCGGCGACGTCGGAGGGGACGACGGCGGTGGAGAAGAGTTGAGGGGCGAGGTAGTTGAGGCGGGGGATGTCGGCGTCGGAGAAGGAGCGCGACTTGAGGAAGGTGAGAGTGTGGAGGATGTGGTCGACATCGGTGGGGAGAGGGAGGTCCTCCGGTTTGGTTTTGGGGTCGATTATGGTCAGAGTTCGAAGGTATTGGAGGTTTTGGCGGTACCTGGTTTGGAACTTTATGTAACCGCTGGTGTTGGGAGCGCGGGTTGATTTGTGTGAGTAAGAAGATAGTATTGGAAGATGAAAAGAGTGACAGAGGAGCATTTCTGCTTCCAAGTGATGATAAGCAAAGTGGATAACACTATTCAAATTCACATTTTTTTTCTTCTTTTGGACTCAATTTAGAGAATCAAAATATTAGATTCTATGACTCAAGTATAAATATCTTTGGAAACAAACATTCATCTAAATTCTCAACCATAAAACACATGCCTTCCAATTACCATTATATAAAACCAAATACATTTATAATGATAATTTATTATTAGTTAAAAGTGCAGCAACACATTTCTGTGACCTTTCTTAGTTATCTCTATATATTATTTTGTATAAATATAAACAACACATTTTTGTATTAACATAACACTTATGATCACTTGTTTAGTAGAAAAATTAGACGGTAGATGTTCAATTGAAAAAAAATAGAATTTTGAGTAATTAAAAGATCATTTTTTTTAATAAAAACTTAATTAAAAATATCAAAATTTTACTAAGAACTTAAAACTTAATTAAGCTTTAATGTATCTCATATTTCCAAGTTTTAATTTATGTTTTGTTTTATTTTTTTACCTCTTTTGATTAAATTTCTCTCTATAAAACATTCCTGATGTTGTATTTTATTTGTTTCGATGGAATGGTACAACAATAATAAAATTGACAAGAACACAAATTATTTTGTTTAAATGAGTTTCATCATGTTTTTATATTTAGCAGCATAATTATAAAATATAATGTAATAAATGATGTAAAAAAGAAAACGCTATACATATAAATTAAAATAATTATTTCACAATTTTGGACTAATTCTTTGAAAATAACTTTTATGACTTCTGTTTTCAATAAAACCATCTTAAAACAAAATTCTTAATCTATTATCTTTACTTTTATTTGTTAATTGAGTTTATTTTTGAAATTAAGAATAATTAAAAATATTTCATATCAAAATATAAATTATGTATCATAAATTTAGAATATATTTAATATATTAAAATGTGTACTTATTATAGATTTAATTATGATATATAATTTATATAAGAATATTTATTCATTATATTAATTAACATTCACTAAAATAAAATTAAAAAATTCCCAACGACCTGTTCCAAACATTAATAACCAACCTGGCCACTCCAAATTTGTCATCTTTTTTTCACATTCCCCGTTTGGCTTCACTACAATTTTCATTCGTCCTCCAAATTAGGGTTTTATTTTCAATTGGGTGAGCTGATACTTCCATTTCTATACGACGTCGTGTCAGCTGAGTAGACGTTCTCTCCAAAATCTCATATTCGATTTCGAAGCCCTATTCGCGACGACGTCACTTTCTCCGACGAGGACCAGAGGTAAATTCTTCGACCTCTTCATTTCGTTCCCCTGTTTCCTTTCTTTTTCTATCTGATTTTAGAGTTAATCTATTCGTTGCAGTGATATAGTGTTGTTCTGTGATTCAGTTATGAGCATCTGGTGTGACATTGTGGTTTTTATGATTGATAGAATAGTGGCTGGTCCGTTTTGTTTCGGAAACTGTTTTGCGTGTTTTTCTTTGTTTTTAAAACCAGAATACATCAGGATGACACGATTATTCAATCAATATATTTCAGCATATGCTTATTGCACTTTAGGGAAATAATAATACCTAAGTGTAGCCTAATGTAATGGATATTTCGACAAAGTTCTGTTATGTTGAGAAAATTACGATTATTTGACAATATGAAAATTCTCAAACATTGTGTCATTTGAAATCTGTCCATGAATTGTGCCTGGGTACTTTACATAATTTATATGGGCATACCTGATGCTTAATGGTAAGGGCAAGTTCTGTCATTTGAAAGATCTAGATGTAATTGTTGTTATGTCATGCCTTTTTTAGTCACAGGCTTGAAGTTCATGTCCATAGACGTACAGCAGATTCTTCATAATTGATATGCTTGTTTTGGTCTTCTTTTACTTAGGAAACCACTACAATCCGAATGGATTCATTTGGATTTTCTTCTGCAAAACTAAATCAATCCTACTTGTAGACACCCCTAACCACAAGATATTCAACAGTCCCAAAAAATTTATAAAAAGTAAAAAATTATAGTTGACCTCCTTTTTTATGCATGATGTTGTGTCAACAACAATACAACTAGATTTTTTTTTTAAATTGAATATTTTTCCTCCTTGCTTTTTACTAGTGCTCGTAAAAGGAAGAGTAGAAGGAGTAAGCACATTCTTATCTGTAAGATATGAACTTCGTGGCAAGGCGTTTATCAGGCTTATTCAGAACTTCAGGTTTCACATCTGAACCCTTCAATATTGGGCATCATCAAATGCAGCAGCTTCAACAATGCAGAGGCATACGAGTGAGAGTCATAGATGGGAACTTGGAAATGGCATTGGGATTGATGCAGCGTAAGATGCAAGGAAGTGGGATTGAGAGGATGATAAAGCAGGAGCAAAGATTCCATATCAAAAACTCTGAGAAGCGTGTTTTAGCCCAAAAGAACTTGCACCAAAGGATTCGGTCTGAGGATCTCTCTAAGAAACTTAAGGCCATTTTGATCAAGAAAGTCAGGTATTTAGCGCTTATATAAAAGACCAAATTTTATCCTTTAGAGTATTACTAAAATCTGCACCTTATCTCTGCATCATATTATTTTCAAGTAATCTTTTTAAGTACATGATGTTTAGATAAATTGCAACGAAATTCCCCTCAATGACATGAATTGTTTTAAGCTATGAAGCAGACAGATTTTGACTCGTGCACCTTGAGATGGTTAGTATCCAAAATGTAAGACACGACCACACACCACACGTAACCTTTGCTAAAAAGGATTATTAATGGCTCTATGTCATTGTAAAATAATCAAAATAAGGTGGATTTTACCATGTCACGTGGACTTATCGATATAGCCCACTCTCTGAACGTAGTGATATATATAGTTTTGCATAAGAGATCAATTTGGCCTGCAATCTTTAACCTTGAAGATATTAATTTGGGATCTGTTGATTTGTTCACTAGTTAGTTTAAAGTTTGGAAGTAATGGTATCCTACATGAAAAATCTTGAATTGGCACATCTTCTTACAAACTACTGATAAAGTTAATTTATAATTGACGCAAGGCTTGAAGGGTAAACATGCAACTTCTAGTCTCTTGGACTAATTAATTTCCATCAAATGTAAAAAGCATATTTTGGTTGTTTGTATCAACTCATGCTAGTGATTTTGTTTCTGCCGTGATTTCAAGTTGGTTTCATTGACTTTGGAACTGAAAATGTTATTATGTGGCTTACAATAATATTGGTGGCCACGTGGGAACTTCATTTTGATCAAAAGCATATTATAATATTATATCTTGTAAACCTCTGGATTTTATTCCACGTGTTGCTTTCTATTTGTTCTGACATTTTGCTTATTCTGTTGCAATATCACAGGGGTCTATGAGGATGTTGCATTTCGCACAAAAAATGGTCATCATAAGTTGCATTCATTTGATAATTTGCATGCGATCACTGCAGTTGACACATTCTTTCCAATTGCCTGGATCGGGTCGTTTCATATGTATTTTGTACCTGTTATTTTGGGTAGCATATGCATTTGCAAATTGCAATACAGAAAGTATTCATTTGATGATAAGTAAGACAATTGTTTGGTCAGTTCTTGAGTCTGGGTCAAGACGTTGAATGTTGTTAAGTTGTGTTGGAAGCAGTTTTCAAGCAACAGTTGGATGCAGCATTTTCCTGTGACTTTTTTTCCGGGATAATTTGTTTAATATGCTCCTTGAAATGGAATTGACGAATTTCATGAATTCTAATCTTATGTCACTTGTTGAAATAGCTTATATGGAGTAGATCTCTAGCAAGAGCTGAAACCTTGTAGTATGGCTTTTACTGAGGTTTTTTGCGCGTCCTGTCACTTTGATTTTTGTAAATTAAGATGACAAAAAATGACATTGTTTCTCGCCAAATACGGAGTTGGATTCATATGAACTAGATGTCTTGTTAACGAATGATAATGGTGTATCAGTCTTGTATTAATTTATTCGACACCTTCAACATACTCTTTAAGCTTTGGCTTGTAATCTTCTTACTGCCTGGTTCAGAATGATGCTTATCATGTTTACTTGGCTTGGTGCTGAGATCAATAACCATGGGGCACCCAAAACTCTGTCCAAGGCTTCCTCTCTTCTGTTGAGGGGAGAATCTTGCAGTTTACTAATGTTTTCAATTTATCCTGCCCACACCAATAGGTCACATCATGTGGCAATTAGCAATGCTATTAGCATTACAACATATGACTCTTATAACCAGATTATATACAAAAAGTATACTGAATCAATGCAGATGTACCAATCTTCTTTCTGAAATAAGCCAAATGCGCAAGGCAAAGTTACGCAATGAATATCACCCATACAAAAATATCAATAAAGTTGGACTAAATAAACTAATCATATTATCCTAGGTAACAATTTAAAAACCCTGTAGAGTCAAACAGGGATCATAAATTTAAAATAATCACAAGGAACTCGAATGCCTTAAGTGCATTATATTATATGTCTACGATTGAGCATATAAAGTAATCCCATAAGTTATAGGACATTGTGTGCCTCGAGAGGTAAGGAAAGAAATAATGTATGTTTAAGTCTACATAATTCATATGATCTGTGTTCTAAGAAACTCGCAACTTAACATCACACATCATCTGATTTTCATAACATCGTAACTTCCTGTTCCAAGTTCCTTAAGTACCTGAAAGGTGATTCCACTGAGACACACAAAATGGTTTAGTGCTGTACAAACTCAGCACTTGATTTTCTCACTCACAGGAACCATAGCTAATGCTTGTCCGGCTCTGAAAATTGTAGGGGGAAATACTTGTGTTCTACTGGAGAATTCCTATGTAAATATTGTTAATTATAATGGAATACAACTGGTTTTCAGCCCCATAAAATAAGCTAAACTGTCACATACATATATTCCACTGCTGCTCATTATTATAAGAAACAGAGCAATAGATTCACAATTATTTCAGTCTTGTAAATGAGCTAACTTGCGACATATATCTGTCCAATAGTAATTAGGAAAACAATAACAGATTTACAAATTTTACATCCAGATTATTTGTCATTTCCCTTGACAATGCTTCTTTGTTTGCTAGAACAGCTAGCACTCTGGAATCTATTGTTATTTTGTCAACTACGGTGTCAGTGGGTGAAGAATGAGTAGACTCGTGGTTACTTTCATCTAACTAGGCTGCCCAGATTCGTCAACAAGGCAGAATCACAAACGGTATTAGCAATCCAGCGTAAATACTTGTAATAACTACAACGACACAACTTTGGCCTTTTATCAAGCAAGTTATGATAAGCTGGACAGACATCATTAGGAGAAAGTTGAATGAGTAGTGTGGCGCAACAAACACCAAAGATTATCTGTATCTAAGATGCAACTTGCAAGACAGAACATGGACCAATGATGTAATATTCCAATTTCCAATTGAATTTTTGGCAATTTTAACCAAAATCCCAAAAATTCAACCATGCAAAGCTACTCAAAGAATGGTGGTGGTAAAGGAGGAGATGATGCATCAACAGTGTAGGTAAGGAACAGAAACAATAATGGCAAATGACAGTGATGCATTCAACCACGGGATAGTCACTCTGAAGTTTTAGGGTTCTAAAATTTTAAGGGGCGTGAATTGCAATTTGAAACCCTGATAAGGTTACTTTTGCCCAAATAATTTTTAAAACACCAGATTCCCAAAAACTACAAATTCATGTATGAATTATATAAACACTTAATTTGGTAGAGAAGCTCAAAGAAAATCTTATGAGCCGTACAGTATGGAACAAAATTACAAATACATGACAACTCAGAAATTCTGAGACAAAAGTTACATGTCAGGATTTTGAATTGTTCATTCTATAAATCTTTCAGAAGGAAAAGGTGTTGTTGTCTCTTCTACAAGAAAGAACTCATTTGTTCAAATCTTTGAGCTTTCTCTAGTTGACCATTGCGGGTAAGTAGTTGCACCAAAATAGCAAAGTGTTCCTTAGATGCTTCAATTTTATATTTAGGCATTAAATTGAAGATTCTACAGGCATCATCAACAAATCCAGCTCTGTCACATATAGATAGAATGGCGGCAAAAGTGAAGTGATTCGGAGAAGATCTCATATGATCAAAAAGGTTAATTGCATCGTGATAAAATTCATTATATCCATAAGCCTTTATAAGAGCGGTCCATGTTATAGAATCTTTAACTGGGACTGCATTAAACACCAACTTAGCCTTGTTAACATCTCCAAATGAACCATACGTATTTATAAGTTCTGCAGAAACAAAAGGAACTCGTGCAAAGTCCCTTTTCAAGATCTGCCCATGAATCTCCTTCCCAAGCTTTACAAGTTTTAGTTCACCACAAACACTCAGCATCCTTCCTATAGCAACAGAATCAGGCCTGTACTTTGACAATTGCATTGACCTCATCACACCAAGTGCTTCACACAGATGTCCATTATTTATAAATGAATCAATCATGGCGGTCCACGAAATCACATTCCTTTGTTCCATATTATCAAATAATCTTCTAGAATACTCAACAACACCACACTTAGAGTACATCATCATCAATTGAGAAGTTATAGACACATTAGGCAGAAACCAATGTTTCAAAGCATAAGCATGAATTTGCCTCCCTTGTTCCAGAGCCCTCAACTGTGCACAGACTGGAAGAACAGTCGCAACCGTGACCACATCAGGCCTGAATCCTTCTTGCTGCATCCAAATGGTGGACCTCAGTGCCTGCTCTAGTTTTCCATTCACAGCATACCCCGCCATCAGAGCCGTCCAACAAACCACATTCCTCTCCTTCGAGCCATAAAAAACCCGTCTTGCCGAAATCATATCCCCACACTTGCAATACATATCAATCAAAGCAGACTGAATCGGTACCTGCTTAGAGTAAGATTTCGTTTTCAAAACATAAGCATGAAACTCCTGACCCAACCTCCTCGCACAAACCTCCCCAATCACAGGAACCGCAATTGCAATCACAACCGAATTGGGCTTCATTCCCTCCTTCACCATCCACCTCACATACTCCAACACCTCCTTCTGCATCTTATTGTGTGCAAACCCAGCAAGCATCGCCCCCCATGCGACAACATCCCTCTCAGGAATTTCCTCAAACACACGGCAAGCAAGCCTAACCTTCCCACACTTGAAGTACATATCAATCAAACTGGTTCTAAGAATGTAGTTGTCCACAAATCCATTTTTAATCAAAAGCGCATGAGTCTTCAAGCCTTCCGAAAACGCGGAAGCGCCGGCGAAGCTCTTGATCACATTGGAGAAACTGTACACATTCAGCTGAACCCCCAATGCCCTCATCTCGGCATAAGTCTTAAGCACATCAATGTACTGTCTTTCCCCAGAAACCACAGTGCCTCTGAGCAAAGCGTTCCAGGGGTAGACACTCTCACAGGGCAATCCCTCAAACAGTTTCTGCGCCTCTTCCAACGACCCACATGAGGTGTACATTTGAACCAACTTTGTCCGCAAGAAAGCGTTGTTTTCGAGACCATTGATTCTGATATGGATGTGAACTTCCCTCCCTTGTGGCAATGACTTGGTACGTATGCAGGCGGCGATGACAGCAGAGAAAGTCGTGGCATCCACGGGAATGCCACGTTGGTCCACGTAGTCCAAGATGGTGAGAGCTTCCTTGAGCTTGTTCTGGCGAGCGAAACGTTTGATGTCTTTGTAGATGAAGATTGGGTTTTTGTTGTGGAGGGGTAAGGAGCATGGAAACGCGTCCTTTTCGGTGAAGGGTTTTACCTTCTTGGTCCTCTGCTTTCTGGGGGTGGTGAATCTGGGAGGTCTTCTTGGGTGGGTTTTGGGAGGTCTAAAGCTCAAGACTTGGAAAAAGTTGGGCGTTGGGTTTGGAGGGAAACGCAGCGAGAGAGATGAAACAGAGTTTTCCATGCCTAACTGTTATGATAACAAAGGGAATGGATATTTTTCTGATGCATGTCTTTTTGGCAGAACATTAGATTTCAGATATTTTTCTAAAAAACTGAAGATTCTAGACATGGTTTGGATTGAGATGAGAAGGAACAAGGGGAAATGATGGTTTCACAATCTTAAAATTGGTATACAATTTTTTATATAATAGATTTAAATATATACATATATGATAAAAAATAAATTTATGATTAAATAATATAAAAAAGATTAAAATAATAATATTGAGGGTTGTAATGTGGTTGTATAAAAAATTTGGATTATTAAATCTATTGAGAAAAAATGGGTGGGGAAAAAATAACATATGGGACTACTCGTTATTGTTTTGCTATGTAGCACAAACACGGACACGAATACAGAAATACGCAAAATTTCTAAAATGTAGGACACGTGGACACGAATCTATATATTATATAATTATGAATTATATAAATTGACAATAAAGATTTATATGCACAAGAATGTTCCAGCTTATTTTTTAGAGTAGTGTTTTTCATGACTAGTTCATAAAAAATTATTTTTTATTTTTATAATCATAATAACAATTCATACAATAAAATTTTTATAAAATTAATATATATATATATATATATTTTAAATTATGTTAGAGCTGTGTTAAAATGGTAAGAAATGTAACAAATATTCAATAATTGTATACATTATTTTCCTTTTTATATTATCAAAGTGAATAATTTTAAAGATTTTTTTATTGAAATTGATCAAATTTTTTGAATTATTAAGATGGACAAGTTGTTTCAACATGTCAATTTTATTCTAAAGAAATTGTGTTAATGCTTTGGTCACCAGGTGATATCAGTTGAAATCTAATTTTATATTAAAGTTATGTCATAAATTTATTATTGTGATTAGAATTGTGTAACTATAATACAATTTCTTTCTAATAAAGTCGTCAGTATGAGTTGTCACTTCGATAATTTTAAAAGTAATATCTTATTTTAATAAAAAAAACCTTATAAAATTATTTTATCTTTGTAAAAAATTAGTGTTACACTAATGATGTAGGTGTCATTAGATTCAATGAAAACAACGTTTGTAAGTACTAAGAAGGTCCCAATATTGACTTCAATTCGTTGCTTGCCAAATCTTCTGCAAGCTGCCTAATTCAAACACTTAAATAAAAAAATATAAAACACTAAATATTTTATATTAAAATAATATAGTTTCAATGAAATTTCATATTTTTATTGCATTGGAAGAATACAATTCCAAGAGAATACATAGTTTTAAGTTAGATATATGAAGATACAATGAGTATTCCATCCACTGCATAATTCTCTTCACGGGTGGGTGTGTACCTGCAAGGCATCCGATGCCAAAGTCAGCTATAGTTTTATGTTCATCAGATAAATTGAATCTTACTTACCTCTTCGGTTGAACCTCTATTTATAAAGCTCTTTTATTAAGCTTAAAAGTTACTTGAGTCTTTTCTTTTTGCACCTAACATTTTGAAAACACACCTGTATATTTGGGCTCATCTTATGAGCTTTGCTATAATAACTAATTTAATTTTACTTATTTACTTTTTATATTTAACCTTTCGGTCGACACTTTCGGTACAACCTTTTGGCCTATACAATACATATTATATATACTTTGTACTAAAGTCATCTTCAAACTAATCTGAAGGATTTAAAAAAAATTCCAAATCTTGAGACTAATCCAATAGCCACATACACCTTCAGAAACTAATACTTTTGTTTCTCCCTAATTACCAATACTATAGAAAATGTGATGTCAATGTTGATATATCTACTACAATCTAGAACTAGGCAATTAAAAATTAACAACAAATAGAGTTTTATGGTGAAGTTTGTACTCTATGGTAATAGTTGACTAAGTCCTCAACGCGCAAATTACTTTCAAGTCTTCAAATTCAAAGTTGTAGTCAACCACCTATTCTGAGAGCAATTTCTTTAATGCTATTCTTTACATATTCTATATATGCATCAATTTGGTCCAAGTTAAACTCATACAGAAAGTTATATACAAGTCTATATTCTATCTTACTAGTTTTCTGTGAGACGTTTTTTGAAGAAAACTCTTATATTATTTGATCTTCCAACTTTCACTTCAAGTGCCATGGCAAACTATGGAACCAAGCAGAGAATACCTAGCTCCTCACCACCATCCACTGAGCCTCATGAACCAGAACCAAAAGGGCCTCAAGAAATGTTCTATGCCAACTTCCAAGTCTACTGCCCCATCAACATACCCTCAACATCAGAAGCTGCAGGAGTCCGCATCATGAGAAACATAGGGAGTTTTGGCTTGTACTACACACTCTTTGTGTGGATCATACTCTTCATAACCCTCATCCCTAAGCGTAAGGTGTCCTTGATTCTGTTGGTGATCATGACCTATGTCACAACCGTTTACTGTTTAATTCTGAGGTCTTTTCCCAACTCTGCTGTGCTTCACAGAATCATAGATAAAAGAGTTGTGTTGGCTTTGCTGGCAGTTGCAACTGCAGTGCAGCTGATTTTGACAGAGGCAGGTATTCATCTTGCAGTGACTTTGGCTAGTAGTGTGCCTTTAGTTTTGCTCCATGCTGTTTTGTGGGCTAATTTTGATGCCTTTGTGGTTGAGAGTGGTAAAGGAGAAATGGTTCCTCTCACTGGCCATGAGGAAAGTGTTGCTGAGAGTAATTTTGATGCTGTTTAAATTTTTGTGGCCTCAGTCTTCACTGTTACTGTTTAGTCCTCTCTTGGTGTTGTTTCATAAACATGATGGATGAGTTTTTTTGGAGAAGAAAATCATTGATATCCTTACAGTATTGCAAGAAGAATAAATATATGGATGTAATAAAAGGATGCAAATGCATCCATATGTGGTTACTGTGTGTACAATTAATATCTTCAAGTTGAAGATGAAGATACAAAAGTGTTGTCAACTAGTTCCATTTTCTTTTTCCTATTTAACCTATTTGTTGCAAAATTGTTTCCAACATTAATTAGATCGCATTGGCTTTTCAAGGTCAATTTACAATTAATAGAACAGACTGTTCATGTAATTTGCTAAATATTAGTGTTGACTTGGTGGTTCCATCCAATAAAGTCCAACCGATTGAGATGGACAACTCAAATGCATCTTTTCAAAATTTCAGTTCTTAATAATTCATCTCAACAATTCCAATTGTGTGATTTCATGGACTTTTGGGATCGACAATTTATAATACAGTTATCTACCACACACATTTTTGTTGGTGCAATTTTTTTTTTCACAAATTACAATTTTGGATAATTTTTTTTATGAAAAATAGGTAAGTCCTACATGACTTCATTGTAAAATAATACAACTGAAGTCATACAGGGGTGGTACGATTTCAATTGTATTATTTTACATCGAAATCATACAAACCATATACGATTCCACCTAATATTTAATAAAGTTGTTGGGGTGTCATATAACTTTTGTTTAATGAAACTGACAAAGTCGTTCTGGTGGAGTATGACATCTACATGGAGTCTTTCTGACCTAAAGTCATACAAATAAGTATAACTTTCACTTTAAAATCGTTTACATAATCTACCACTTATCCATTTTTGTAAATAAAGTTACCCAAAATCATAATTTACGAAAAAAATTACACTAATTTCTTACAAAAACACACGTCCATGTCTACTAATATTTACAAATATAATTAAGTTTTATTAATTTCTACTACTTCTTAATTATTATATAATAATTTTCGGTTTGAGCTGGAGGGAAAAGATTGAACTCAATTATCTTTTGTTAATCTCATATTATGAAATAATAAGGACTCTCTCTGGTGGAGAGATCTGAAAAGTGTGTGGAGCTCAAATGTGTGGGGGAGTGATTTTGAAGACAAAGTTGAGTGGGTGATTAGGGAATGGTTAGGAAATCAAGTTTTGGGAAGATAAACGGATTGTTATCGAAGCTTTAATGGTTAAATATTCAAGATTGTATTCGATCGATGTAGATCGTGGTTGTTCTTTGGTACAAGCTGGAAGTTGGAACAATGGTAGGTGGGAGTGGAAGTTGGGATGGAGGAGAATTTTGTTTATGTGGGAAGAGAATGAGGTCGCTCAATTGTTGTTCTTGGTAGATAATAAGAAGGTAGTCGAGGAAGGGGAGAGTGGTGTGGAGAGTTGGAGTTGGAGGGTGATATTTCTGTGAGATATGCCTATAAATCCTTAAAGTTAGATAGTAGGTGAGGATATGACTCTTTTTGAGAAATTTTGGACGATAAAGGTTCTCCCATCTACACAAACTACAATCTAGAGGGTGATGAATAATAGCATAACAACAAAGGATAATCTACTAAGACAAGGAGTGTTACTAGAGTATCTTGTGTGGGTTGTGTGGTGAGGAAAAGGAGATTGTTTGCCATTTATTCTTTAAGTGTAAGGTCGCGTGGAGAATTTGGAGTTTGTGTTTGTCCTGGTTGGGATGCTTGTCTGTGAACAATTTTGATGTTAAGGTACACTTCATGATGTTTGGCCCTACAAATGGTGAATAATTTTTATCCAGAATTTGGGGAGGGGTGTGGATTGCAATTGTAGGTGAAATTTGGAAACATCAAAATATGTGTGTCTTTAAAAATGGGAGAGTAGACCATATAGAGGTGTTTGTGGTGGCACAAAGAAAAGTTTGGGCTTTAATTACTAGTAAAGAAAAAGATGCAGAGTTCACTTATTCTGACTAGTGTTTGAAACTCATGGTATGTATGAAATCTCTTAAATAATTTTGCTTATTTTACTATGGTATTTATTGTTAAATCCTTGTTTTAGGAAGGAAGAAGTTGTGTATTTTGCAGTTGGTTGTAAGTAGTCAGTCTACCTGGATGGAGTAAATGGTTATATTACAATAGGAGCATTTGCTCCTTACATTAGTTTAATTTAACCTTTTGGAGGAGTATTTGTGACCCTAAAAAATTATGTTCTTTTGCTTTTTGTTTTTGTTATGTTCGTGATTTGTTAAAGTCTTGTGTTTTTTGTAAAAAAATGTTTTTTTCTTTCGAAGGTTAATTTCTTGGTGAGTTGATTATGTTTGTATTTTGGAGTTTGATGTAATGTTATATCCTTTTGCCAAGGACGGACCTCTTTAGTTGTTTATGCGGGTATGAATTTGTGGGTAGTTTATGTCGTAAGTTTTGGACAAAATAAGGAGTGAAGTCCTATTTTATTTTTTTTATATAAGAGTTGAGTTATCCCTTAAATGATTCATATTTATTTATTATTTTTTCTGATAAAAAAATAATTTATAACTTTTTTTTTTTTTAGGAAATTAAAGAATTTGAGTGATTGCAAATCACCGGTTCATTGGAGAAGATTGTTATCAATCAATCAACAAAGTCATGTCCAACTTCTCGTGACCACTAAAGCCTTTACATTACCCTCTGAATCAATTAATAATATTTTTACTTATTACAAAAATTTGAAAGAAAATTATTAACCTGATGGTAATATCATGAGAGAATTTTTCATATCAAAAGTAAGTTACTCGTCTTAATTTGTCTCCTTTTTTTCTAATTAGTAATTAGTTACTTGATTTATTTCATCATTCAAATTTCATCTCTTATCCAATCTAAAATTCACATCTTTCACTCTTTAATATTGTAACATTATAAAGTTATCAAATATTATCATGCCATTAATTATTTATTATGCTTCAAAATGTTATAAATGTTTTTTGTTATCAAATTTTACTAATTTGATATATAAATAATTTACTATAAGTTATATGTAGAAAGATCTGCAATTGATTTATAAATTGTAAAAGTCTTTCAACTGGCAGTGAAAGCTAAATTCATATAATGAGTGAAGCAAAACCTACTTTAAAAGTACAAAGCCTTAATATGAAGGTAAGTGCAAGTTTAGTACCCTTCAAACCATAAAGATAATCACCATCCATGTATAATGCAGAACCCATATGCTATCTTAATGGTGTGTTAAATTCATCTTATTAATAACATTAGAAATGAGATTAGTCTTTCACCAAAAATATGGCTGGAAAAAAACTCAAAGCACCAAGAACTCATTACCAAAAAATTTACCATAATAACACAACACAGCAAAGGCACCAAGAATTCATCACTTTGCTCCTCCATCTTGTTTTGTGCATCTCCAGGAAGCAAACATCACAAGCAAGAGCAGAACAAGAAGGATCAAAGCAAAACCAAGAACCCCTAAACATGCAAATAAGATGCCACTCATTCTAAACGTGCCACACGTGACATTAAATCCTGATGCTGCAGCAACCAAGACAGATAAACTGTACAGAAGAGCAATGCACAGCATAGAGATAATAGGCACTCTAAAAGGCAAAGACCGAACCACCACTATTGTGTACACAAAACTCATTATGAACATTCCACTCCACACTATGGCTGGTAAGAACCCATTAGAGGCTTGCGACATACTTAAAGTTGGTGCCTGTGAGATGTTTGCTAAGCTTATTGTGGATTTGGATATGTTCTCAAAAGGGTTACCCAAAGCAGATAAAAGTGCTGCTTGAACTCCATACAACTTCACTGCTAGTGCAGCACGATGTTCTTGTGGACAAATTATCTCTGTTGAACAGAACTGTATGAATGCCTTGCTCATGGAGGCACTTACGTGAGAATCATTTCTTGTTAATCCTTGGCCTCCACGCTGTGAAGTTTTGCATATGTTTTTTACGTTTATCACATGGGAAGAGGAAGAACATAGAGCACATTCCTTGCTTATCTGTCCATATTCGAAAGAATCAGTCTTACAAGTTTTGGAAGAAAATAGTATTGTAGTCTTATAAATTACTACGATTCTGACTAATATTTATTCCGGGGCAATCAAAATTCTAGTGTCACTTCGTATAACATCTTTCTCCTTTATTTTATAAAGATGGTATTTTAACAAAAAATTATCAAATACTAAAGTGCATAATGTTTGGAATAGTACTTAATTCAATTAAATTTGTATATGATTTATCAATACTTTTCCAGAGGAAAAAAACTATTCTGTGTATTCAAGATTTATAGGTTGTGACAGTATTGAGTTGAAGTGGTAGTGCTGCATAATTATGCAGAAATATATGGAAAGGTTGTGACGGCAGAGGACATTTATAGACTGCTATGGGCAGAGTTGGAGGTAGGGAGTTGATGGAAAGGATGCTGTCATGATATTAAGGTAAAACATGTAACAGTATTTGTTGTGCAGCAGGGTCATTCAGTGTAGGAGTGCCTCGGGTGCTCTCACAAAGCTGGCGGGAGTGAATTCTTTTTTTGGAATGTTGTTCTACAAGAAGGAGCTGGTCAAGGTAGACTTTGTTTAGTTCATGAAGCTGTTTGTGACAGCATACTAAAAGACCAAATGGAGGTGCTGGCCCAGTGGCTGAATTATGCAGCAGATAACCACATGCAAGGGTCAAGCTGTCATCTACAGGGAGCTGGTTCTGGTTTCTTGTTTATTGCTTTATAGACTCCAAGAAATTCTGCAGCTCTGTGCCATCAGTCCTCGCTGGTTACCTTCTCTGCAGCTTTGTGCTATCAATTTCGCTTGTTTGTTAATGCTGGAGAAAGTGCTTGTGATTCTTCCTTCGATTAACAAGCAAGGTAAAGTCTCTAGCCAATTGTGTGCCTTGTCTATAGGTGCTGCAGATTTGTGCCAGTGCCTTAAGCAGCATAGGGGAGGCACTTTCTTGCTGCATAACTGTCAAGTCTAAAGATGGGTCACGGTGCTGCAAGTTTTTTAAAGAGTGAAGCTTTGGAGTTGGAAGGAGCTGAAGCAGCTGTTCTGCTTCAACTCTGGATCGGGTCATTGGTCATCTTAGGTGTGGTGCGCCAGATCCAATACAAGTGAAGATTGAAGGCAGATTGAAGGTGCAGAATTGGTTGGAGGTGCAGGGACGGTCTTAACACAGAAGTTGCTGGCCTTCTTTATGGAATTATGCAGATTCCTTAATGCAGAATTCAGGTCCAGTGGCTGGATTTGATGAATGGGAGGGTAGTTCTGAAGGAAGCATTATTATGTTATATGAGGTAATCTAATCTTGTCCAAATCTTGCTCAAAAACCAGAATTGGTAGTGAGATATAGTATTGGTGTTATAAAGAAGGAGCAGCAAACTGTGTTGATTATGCAGACCAGCAATTAAAATGCAACTTTGTCTATAGAATTTATATAGTTACTATGTACTTAGTCCAGATTATTAATATGATGGTACTTTTTTAAAAGAAATTGAGCAAGCAAATTAATCAGATAACTAACCTTGGGGATGTTGTTGCCTGTCTTTCTCTGGTTTTTGGTGGGTGTGTACGTAGAGTCGTTGCTGTTAAGCTTTTGAATTAACTTGTAAAGCTTCTTTTGGCCTTTTTCCTCCTCGCTTTGTGTGCTCCACTCTTCTTCATCTTCCTCGTCAATAATATAGGCTTTATTGTTAGGCAACATTTCATCATTCTGCATGCCATGTGGAGTCAAAAATCACATAATTTAATGATTTCAGCATCCGTTCAACGTTCTATATGTAAATTAAAAGGTACTAAAATCAAATACTGGAAATAATGGTGGTGATCTTACCTCATATATGGCAGTTCTCAAGTACGCTATTGTTCTCAGTAACTCCTTATTTGTAGGGTACTTCTAAAACAAACACACATATATGTTAGAATGGAGGGAGGGGGAAGAGAACACAGAGAAAGCACACAAAATAGAGATGATCATAATGAATCATCTATTTATACACATTTTATTCTAGAAGATTGAATACATGCTTGAATTAAAGTTAAAAGAACTAAGTACTTTTATTGCAGAAACAACAACTTTTTTTTCTTATATTTATACATTAGAATGCACAATTTTATATCAAACTTCACATATGTAACTTTAAAGCAAACATATACTAATTAACAGTTTGAGACCTCAATTTGTTTCTCTGGAATCCTCCCTGCAGAACCTCGACGCAATTTCCTGTATATGATTTGATTTGGTTGTCTTGCCTTTGTTGTAATTTCGAGATTTGCAACATAAAAAGGCCAGTTAAAGCAAGAGAAAAGAGAGTAAAGTTTTAATGGGAAGAAAGGTTCATAGAAACTATTAACTGCATAACTTGCAGAAAAAGCATATGACTATTTTTGTTTACAAAATTGAGTCAAATTCAACTGAGAGAAAGCAAGGTGTGCAGAGTAACTTACAGGTTTTCTTGGAAGCAAGAAGTTCTTGTTTACATTGTTCTCTCTGACCTGTTCTGGAATTGAAGAATTACTCAAAGAATCCATGATCATACAAGATGAAAGTGTCAAATATTTCGCTTCCAGCTTCCAAGAACACAAGTCTTAACTACTTAGTGTAGTGATGAAATTACATAGAAACTTCAACTGTGATTTTCAACGACAATTTATGAATTTTTAAAGTATATATGGTGTGAACGCAACTTTTTGCTAGATAATTTTAATTTTAGTTTATGTACATTTTATCAGTTTTGTACCGACATTTGTTTTTTGTTGACAAACTTAGCTATAATTTCACTGTTGTGATAGAGACATTGATTTAGACGTGGAAATGAGATTGAAAGGGGAGTTTTTCTCTTTTATTATTTAGATGAACAGAAAAATAAGAAAGGAAAATGTTAAATAATATTCATATATATACTATATAATAAATATTAAATAATATAATAAATAAGAATTTTATGTGTTTGTTCAGATATTCTTCTTTGAGATTAATTTTTTTACTGTTCCAGATGTCCCTATATTCGAAAAAAGGGATAGATGTCTGCAAAAATACTAGTATTTTTCTATCCCATATCTTCGTTGCCTGATTATATGATTAATCACATCTTAGTACCAAGGTTATATTAGGCCTGATTTGGTCTTGATCGAACTTGATACAACCTTGATCGAACAAAGACTCACTTAGATCTAGTTCAACTTGACTGAATATGGATGAGTCTCGACTCGAATGAACAGGGATCCATCCCAACCTGAGTGAATGTGGGATTGACATAATTCAACTCAACTTGGATATGGGCCAACCTGATTCTACTCGACTCAACTTACCTGGGTTTACTTAACTCGATTGGGTCCGTGACAACTCAACTTAACCTAGACTCACCTAAACCTGGACAAACTTGACTTGGCCCGATCTTGATCGAGCTAGGACCGACCTGATCTTAATCATACTAGGATCGATTTAAATGTGGCTTAGTCCTGACTTTGATGAATGTTGACTCGCCCTGACTCTAATGACTAGGCTCGACTTGGTCTTAATCGGACTCAACTTGACTTGGACTTGAGTCAACTTGGCTCGACTTGGGCCTAGACTTACTCGACTCAACCTATGTCAGATAGACTCGACTCAACCTAGACTTGGGTTGACTTGACTTGACTTGACTCTTACTTGTGGTGACTTTCGATCTTGTATGAGCCTAACTTAGTACTATCTTACTTAAGTCTCATCCGATCTAGCATTTCATAACTTTGAAAATAATCTTTTTTAATGTAAATTGAAAAGAAAAAAAATTATAAATAAAAAATAAAAAAAATTAAGATTATGACTCAAAATCAAAAGATAACATCAATCAAAATCTATTAAAAAAATTACCATTATTGATATTTTTTTGAATTTTTAACAATTATTTAATATTTAAATCACTTTTGAATTTTGTGATAAATATTTTATTCAAATAAAAAAATTAAAATTCACTAAATTCGAATTTTTCTTATATAAATAAAAGTATTTGTAAAATAAAATAATTTGAAGTGAGGTCCATTCAAATACATTGAATTTGGATGTTAGAACCTATAAAATTTCCTATAAAAAAAATTAAAGATTTTAATATCTAAAATTTAAAAATCAACCTTAGCTAAACAGTTTATTCAAAATAAAGGTTAGACTAAAAAATATATTCAAACAGATATTATCTTAAATATTTGTGGTCCATTTTTTTTAGGAAAAACATCTTAAATATTTGAACTATTTACTGTTTTTTATAGTTTTTTGCCAAGATGTAGAGAAGCCGGATTCTATTGTGATTAGGTTATTCTATCACCACATGGACTATTTACTCATATATTTTATGTATTCGAAATCGCATGCTTTAGTATAAGTTATTTAATAAAAAAATTAATGCAAATACGAATATATATTCTTATTATCCAAAATTGATAAAATTATTTTATAAATTTTTAAAATTTTAAAAAATAGTTAAAATCAAGCACATACTATTGTTATCCTCATTTCAGAAATCAGGAAATATATACTATTTTTAAAAATTGTTTTCTTACACTATATAAGTCACTGGTCACCCAAAAACTATATAAATCCTTATTTTTTTTCAAAATTTAAAAATTCAAAAGGTCAACACTTTGAATCATCTACAAAGAAAAATAGATATAAGTAGATAGAGATTATAACTATGAACATTTTCCCTTTTAATTTGCAAGAATTCTCCACACCCACTTTGCAATGGCAATTTAAAACCATTATGTACACCAAAAATCAAACATTAAACATTCTCTAAACCCTTAGCTCCACATGTACATCTACTATGAGCACCAAGAGAAGCCACTTCTTCGGTACAAGAATCATGCTCAATCTCAAAGGCATGGTGACTAACCCACAAAACTGCATGCACCAAAACCAAAGGCACAACACAAGCTAAAGTCACTGCAAGATGAATCCCAGCCTCAGTCAAAATCAACTGCACTATTGCTGCAAACACTAGCAAAGCCAACACAAACTTTTTATCAATGCTTCTGTGAAGGAAAACAGATTTGGGGTATGCCCTTAGAAGTAAACAGTAAAGGACTGTCACATAGGTCATGATGACCAACAAAATCAATGACATCTTACGGTGAGGAATGAGGACAACGAAGAGAATGATCCACACAAAGAGTGTGTAGTATAAGCCAAGGTTCTCCAAGTTTCTGATGACACGAACTGCTGCAGCTTCTGAAGTCAAGGGCATGTTGAAGGGCCAGTAAATTTTGAAATCAGTGTACAATTTCTCGTGATGCCCTTTTGGCTCATAAGTGTCTAAGGTGGATGATGAAGGTGAGGTGGTGGTGGAGGGTGTTCTTTGTGTAGTTCCAAAGTTTGCCATAAGATTTGAAGTGCACTTTGGAGGATCACAGAATGGCTCAGTTGTGATACCTCTTCTGTTGAACCACAAATTAGTGAAGTTTATTGCAAATGCACCACAGAAACTGGAAGGGTAGAAGTGTGATGGGTACATGTTGTGCAATTGAATGAAATTCATATACGTATATAGAAGCTTAGCTCTTGATTTTATTTTCTAGTTCAGGACAAGACAACATAAAGACTTTCGAGAGTATCATCAAGGAAATTTCGTAAGGAAATGTACAATATTGGGAAGCTTCTTTGTTGTTTCAAATGTTGCTCTGAGTTTAACTTTTTGTTCTTGATGTATGTTTAGACAAACAAACTTGGATTTAGTGATCATTAAACTTTGTTTTTACGTGTTCATGTATGTCTGAAAATTATGCGGTTTCAAAATAAACATTTAAAACAAAAAAGAGAAAAAAAAGGCTATACAAGCATTTACACTAAAGAAAGAACTATAAGATTGTCAAAAAATATTTCCAAAATATATTGATCGAAACACATTTAATAATTTTGAATTAATCACCTAGTCAATACTTACTGAAATAATATTAAAACGGGTTTCTTATTTTTATATATATTAGACTGAGGACTAAATATGAAATGGTGTGCTAAAAAAGGAGTTCAAATCATGGTTCATATTTAGTGCTTTCTAAAATCATATTTAGGAAACCCACACTGAAAACAGAGGAGGGGAGATTCAGCCCTTAACTTTGAGAAAGTTATGGCAAAATTTTAGACTGAATTCTGAGATCATCTTCAAATTGATCGCATAAAGAACACGCTGTCTGGAATAAATAATGGAAACAAGTACATCCTTTTGGTCACACCCCTATCTAGTTTTGACTATGATGTGCAATGTTACAACATGCAAAACAATACAACAAAAAGGAGAAGTTTTGAGAACCATAAGAAGTTCAAGTCAAATTTAATACTGAAGAAAGCCTACAACTAAGTGCCTTCATTCAAAAACCAAATATTCGAACTTGGCTAGCTTCATCTGAATTCAATATCTAATTACTAAATATGATCCCTATCAATGGTACATACAAAATAAGAACAAGCTTCTAATGGGGTCAATAATCAATTTTGACGAAACTTAGGCCACACTGTAATGACTCCTGGTCTCATCTCCTCAAAACGGTACCTGCAGCAAACAAATGAAACAAAATGAAATAAGAATCAAAGCAAACCTTATTGCTAGAGAAATACAATGGTATCTCATGCACTAGGCTACACTTTTATTTACTTGTTTTCAATGTTCTTAAACGCAGGTAAGATGATGACAAGTGATGAAACCCTAATCACTACTTAGGGTAAATGATTAACACCCTCATCAAGAAGGAAGCATAGATAACATACTGCATTAGGAGATGTCCTACCTGTTTTCATTGAGGAAGCTTCTGACAGCTGCAGGAAGGGAGGCCTGTCCTCGGCTGTGATTACCAACACCTGTAAAATGAAAACACAATTAAGGTCGTCCTTAATGCTCATTGTTGGTTCCAAGCAAGAACACAGGTTTGCTAAATGAATAATTACAATCCTAATTTTGTATTCTAGAAAAATGATAAATTTTCAATAAATAAACAGATGCATTGAATGGTGCCAGGGAAGCAACAAGTATCATAACTAGAGATTTGGCGAAAAAGTTGGAAAAGAATAACAAAGGAGAATTTCTTTGGATAAAATCTTCCTTTTCTATAATTTTTCCAAATAGATAACAAGTAAAAGAGAATTATCAGCAGAAACAAGTCACGACTTAGTGACAATAAGATTAGCTGCATGCAAAATGATGATTAGTATTTTCACCTTTAAATTTGTTAGAATTACATGATTAATTTATATGGAAAAGAAATAAATTACTAATCTTAACAGATGATTGCATCATTCCATGAATAAGAGAAGTCTTAAAAGAGATAAAATGTCAGATTAGACTGGATTTTTAAAACATATAGAAGTAAGGTGATCACTTGGAGAATATGGCATACTGACATTTCCAAACGTTATCAAGAACTTACAAGAGAATACCAAGTTGTCAAATCTTAGAAAAGAAATGATTTACCAACAAAAAAAAAGAGAACAAAAACAATGGATGTTTATTTATATGACTGATGAAAGGGATAGTTAGATTTTGAAGAATGTTTGCTTCAATCAAATGACAACTAACAGACACTAACAAAATGTAATTTTATGTCCTAATATACATGCAACAAAACTGTTGAAAGAGAATAAACAATATAGGAGATAGACACAGAGAAAATAGAATGCCAACCATGTTGGTTAAAGTTCATATTAACCTATGCATATCCATGGTCAAAAGAAGTCAACATACCTGTTATGACATGTAATGCTAATGATCTAAGCCGTAATGGTGCTTGTATATCCAATTTTTCAGTGTTGATAATAGTAGATTGTCCAAGCCCATTTTGTTTCAATCCATTTGAAGTGGCTGAACTCTTTGAGAAGCCTTGGCTTTCAATTTTGTAGAGATGTTCTTGCAATGCTTGAATAGCTTCAGTTGCATGAAGACCATGCAAATCAAGTCTCCAGATATCATTTTCATTATTCCTGATACTTAAAATTTTTCTGGCTGCATCAGAATTAAGTCCCTCAGCAGTATGCCATTCCCCTCGAGCTTTCACTGAATGATGTTGAGCAGACAAATGATCACCTCTTAGAAAAGCAAAAGAGGCTGCTCTAGAATGTCGTGATGCTGACCTGTTTCATTAAAAAAGTATGAAGTCTAAAGTCAGAGTGATGATATGAATACAGAAATGTGACCTTTTCAATATAACAACCATTGTAAAATTCTCAAATGGTTTCATCTCGAATTATGGACAAGGATGAAAACCCTGTGATTGAAAGTGATATAAATGAAATTTTTTGAAGAGGAAATATATAATAGCATGGATTTAGACCCTTCAATTCTAAAATAACGTGCAAAACTAGAAATTCTATCACATAAATCAGTATTTATCTCTTTCTCAAAAATTTGTTGCAAATCAATCTAAAACCATATTACTATTTACTGTTATAAAGAAAACAGTAGGCCACACCATGGAAGTTAACTCATTACGCAATGATGTTTTCATTGTAAATGATTAAGGTTAAAGTGACCTGTTAATTCATTACTTAGTAGTAGTTTGGCTTGTGAGACAAAAGACTTTACAAGTATATCAGATAACAATACAGGAATTTGTTCAAGTTATCAACTAAATTACAATGTGTTTGATTTGGAGACTTCTTGATAAGGACAAAGTAAGTCAAGCATTGAACAATATGTTTTACTGCACGTAGATCCCATCTTCACTAATGCGTTTCACTATGTCATATTAGAAATAGACAACAGAAGAAAAAACATAGATTCATACATAAATAAGTATATATTACATGAGGGGGGAAGAGGCTGATAAGTAAATAACCATACAAAAGAAACAAGTAAAAACAAGTAAGACATAACAACTAACACCATTTCCAGAAAGAATACATGTTATAATTCGTACCTCATTGTCCTTAATGCATCCTTTCGATTGCTAACGTAAATATCATCATCCTCCCATTCAGGCTCTACAGGAACAGAATTCAAGAGGTTTTGAACTGAGGAAGCATTTCTATCCTCCAAGTCTTTATCATTGTCTTGGTGATTATGAAAGGGAATACCATCCTTGACCTTTTCCAAAGTAAGACTTTCATTCGTTTTATTCTTACAAGGGGTATCATCTGTAGTAGTCGATCTAGGATCGCATGATACTTTGTAGTGTTCAAAATTCAGTGCAGATGCCATTGTTTCCAATAAAGCTGAGGCCTTATCAACATTGTTATTAACAGCAGCCAGGATATCATCTATCAAACTATGTTCAGCCCAAAGATTCTGCTCTCTAAGCTTTTTGATAGCTAAATTAACATCTTCCTGAGCAATAGCCGCACAATTTTTTACATCTGAATCAGAACCTGACACTGCCTTTTCGCTATTCAAACCATCTTTCAAGGGGGGGAAATTTTTAGTCGGAAGAAGTACTGAAGAGAAAGGCTTTGCTGGAACATGATTCTTCTTGACTATAGGAGCAGAAGTGCCTATAGCTGGGAAATGATCTTTGCCATCTCCAGATTCAAGATTGTTGTTCTTTCTCTGCTTGAGAGCAAAAGCTGTCCAACCAGAGGATTGACCCTTAGCCCGTGACATATTCTTAATGGAAGATTGGGCTGGAGCAGTCATCTAGGTTTTACACCATAATTGGGTCTCGAATCACTTTACAATATCTCTGTCTGAAGAATTATGCAGATATAGAACTCAGAAAGCCACGATGTCAAGATCTTGCTTGCAAAATGTCCAAGTCAATAAATGTAAGCACTACAGCACCATACCATGCATCAGTTTGTTAAATAATCACGCTATTATATACAGATGAAAACATGATATGATAAATATTTGATTTCATATGGTTCAATTTAAAATTATGGTGCGTTAGCTTATTTGCATTTTAAGTTGTGCTAAGAGAAACATCTCTATAAGTGTTTAAAGAAAAAGAAATCAGATGGTAAGATGAATTTGGCTAATCCTGTAAGTTCAAAATCAACTTATGCCCCTTCATTTTTTAACATGATAGATCATAGAACTTCTGTAAAAGTTAATTAAGTGAATTCATTTTAATTTGGGGAAGAAACTCAATTCATTCTTCATTTTTATTTTCTTCTCTTGTAAATTGTCACAGAGAAGTTTATACAAGAGAACCTTAAACTTATATTATGACATAACTACTTGCGCAAGTATTTGGAATATCTTATAAAAACAGCTTAATTAACTTATTCCAATATAAAGAACAGCTTGAAATAACTTGCTCCTCTTTCATTATAAAAACAACTTATATACAAGCTTACATGATAACAACTTATTTATCCAAGCACACCCTTAATCACATAAAACACCATCATACATCGTCCCCAACAAACCAAATATAAAAACACAATAAAAAAAAAATCCAGCTAAAGAAGAAAACCCAGATGAAAGCTAACCTTTTTTATCTTTTCAGATGAAAATTTCAGGAGAAAGAAAGTAGCTTGAATGTTATCTGTGACTCAGAAAGCGTAGCCAAGGAATGAATCTATCGAAGGGTTGAAAAAGCGACGGATCCACAAAGTCAAACACTTGTCGGTGGGAAAAAATTACGAAGGAACAGTGCTGCAGTGATTTGCACCTGTTATCCATAAATCTTCTGTATAGATATTGCAAAGAGAGGAAGAACAAAACTTTGGGAGTTTTCTGGCGTTTCTTCCCAAATGGTCTCTCAGAGGCCACAAATAGATTCTAGAGAGAGAAAAGAAACACGCGCACGCGAATAAAGAAATACTTGACAGCCGCCGCGCCGTCACCGTTACCGTCACAGAATCAATAACGCCCGTCAAAGAATCGATAACGCCCGTCAAAGAATCAATACGCGAAGTGCAATCATTACTTGGGAATTTACGAAATTCGGCTCCTTGATTCCGGTATCTATTATCGTTTCTCCGACAATTGACAAAATAAATTGAGTTTTAATTCTTTTACGGATTTTTTTATTTTATAATTAATTCTAAATATAGTTAAATACGTATTGTAAATTTGAATAAAAAAAACAGAATTTATATTATATCGTTTACAAATTAAGTTATTAATACTATTTAATCTATACTATATATATTTATACCTATAAAGAGATTTTTTCTCTTTAACTAATCTTTTGATATATATGAATTTTATCTTTATATTAATATTTATTTTATTGTTTTATTTTGATATTTTAATAATTTTATTATTCTTTAATAATTTAATAAACAATTAATTATTTTTATAATTAATTAAAAACTACTTTTTTTTATTTTTAAACTTAATATTTTATTATTTTGTAAAAAGTAGTTACTAATTTTAAATTTTGAATATCATACAGTATATTAAATATTTTGTACGAGCATTTAATAAATAATTAATTATTTTTATAATTAATTAAAAAGTTTCATATATAATAATAGATTAAAAAATTATTTATTTAATTTAACTTTATTAGTTTTATAAATTACCAATCTTATATCAGAATCAATCATTATCAAATTTAATTAGTTCGGATAAGATAAGATACAATTGAGTTTAAGGTCTAAATTAATGTAATGGTTTCGATTTTGGTTAATTAAGTTTGTCTAAATCAATTAATACTTAAATTGTATTAAATATTTTTTTGCAAAACTAAAATTTATAAAAAATGAAGTGTTTTTCTTAAATATATAATTTATATTATAAATTTACAATAAATAATTTATTTGTATTACAAGAAGGAATAACCTACAATTTCACCAATGAATACTAATGCAAAGTTTGTCATGATGAAAAAAATAATAATAATTATACTTGTACTAACTATATATGAAAGAGTATCCTCAAAATTCATCTTTATTTCGTCATTTGGTTCTTTCTTTTCTTTGTTTACTCCTTCTCTTGGTCACTCATGTTTCTAGAACTACCTTCCGGTTTTTCGGTATGAGATGGGATACCTGCAAGAATTCTCCAAAAATTTAAGTCAGTATTGGTATTAATCATTCATCGGAAAAACTAAACTATTGAACTAAACACTCTATCTATTTATACTACTTGTTAATGTGCCGATTGGCCTGTCACATCACATTAATCATTTTGCTCATCCTTATTAATTGATTTTAAATACTTAATTAACTTTATTTATCTTCCATACATGTCTTTTATTGATATTGACACATGTATGCTTTTTCACCTAATATTTTCATTAATATTTTTCTTCGTCCTTTACTTCTTTCGACCTCTCTACTTTCCGGCATTTTGGCATCTTTGTTCCAGCATGACCAGTTCAATAACTATTAGGTTAACTAAAAGTTAAAGGAATCTTTTTATTGATTAACAATAACTATTTTTTTAAATTGAATCCTTCGAGTATTTTTTTTTTAAAAAAATAGTTATTAGCAAACAATTTTCATTTTGACTTTAATTACATTTCTTACTACGACAATTGACAATAGATGTTTTTATCATATTAGGATTATGTGAAACTGGTTAAATTTACAACACTTTAGACCAATTAAAGTTTAGTTCTAGTAAGTATATTGGATTTTATTGATGTTTTAATCATTTTTCTCTCTTTTTTATATGTGTTGGTTAAGAAGGAATGTTGTCCATGTGAGATTGAGTTTTTAGAAGTTGGTCTGATGGGTTGAGTTATTCGAAGGGATTCTCAATAAATTATTGGATAAAAGTATGCTTCAATATAGGTAAAAGAATTTAATGCTACTTTTTTTAAAAAAAATTGATGGTTGTTTTGAATATATAAATGGTATTACATTTGATATTGTAGGATTTGTATGATGAAGTGGTGATTTGGTATGCCTATATGGTTAGTTTTGTGGATGATTTGGAAGTAGCAGAAAGTTTAGAAATGTTAGAAAACATTGTGTAATATCAGTTTAGGATGCTCTCAAGTAATCTTTTGTTATTAAGGTAAAACTCAATTTGTATGCATAAATTGTATTGACCTCCTTTTGTTACTTAAGAGGTTAGGTGTTTAACTCAAGCGATGACTTGAAGCTTGAGTGAAAGAGTAGTTGGGACAATTCGCTCAAGACACTCAAACAAAATGTTTTATGGCTCAGACATTATTCTGAACCCTAAAGCATAATGTTAAGGCGGTGAATACATGTTGTGAATGTGTGGTACTACCTAACATATGGCTTGATGCTCAAGTGCTAAATGAGGTTAAAGCGCTTAAAAGACAATGAAGATGTTTTTGAAAGTTGTTGGATTTCTTCCAACGAGGTAGTATCGCTTAAGCATTGCTATGAAACTCAAGTGACAAAATGTTGGAGTGAAGAGATCCCTAGAAGGGAGATGTTTTTGAGTTGTATTTTGCTTAAAGAGCAAGAATAACATTTAAGTGAGAAAAATCCGTTCAAGTAAAATGTACAAAGTTATGACAATGTTATTGTATTTTAAATATGTTTTTATGCATCTAGTGACGATATGATGTATAAAAGGTAAGAATAATTACACATATACTCTAAAAAGGTCAATGGTGAGATGCGTAACATGATGTATGTATGTCATATGTCCTTTTTAGGTGATCCTTATAGGTAGTGGATATTAGATGAATCATTTATATGCATGTATATGTGTTAGTATATATGTATACAAGGTTTGACTCTACATGAGAGGTCACATGGTCCTTAATGAGTGATGTATGAATAATTGAGGTGATATTGTATCTTGGGTGATGATGATAAATACAAAATTCAAGAAAATATATGTGTTTTATTATGATCTAATCGTATTAACAAAAATATAAGATGTTGAGAAGACTAAATTTACAAAACACTAATAATTCTAAAATTAGAATGGTTTACAAAGACCAAAGTTTTGTTTATTTGAACTTTCTATTTACAATTGTGTTAATTATCAACACTTAATTTTATTAACTATTTTTTTAAAATAATAAAATATTTTAAAATAATGAAAAAGAAGAAAATTTCAAAAGAAAATTATAAGAAGTAAAAAAAAAGTGTGTTGCGCAGTTAGTAGTGTCTAAAAAATATAAAATAATATAAAAGTAAAAATGTAAAACAGATTCATCATTTTAAAGAAAGATTTCATTCTATATATTTAAAAAAATCCAAGAGAAAATTATTCTAATCCCTTATTTTGAGTTTTAAATTTAAAAATGGTAATTAAAAAATCTGCAACTTTTGTAAACAGTATATATTATTATTCTCTTTAAATAGTAAAAGTACTTAGACTGGTTTCTTTCGAATATTATTTCTTTAATTTTTGTTATAAATATTGAATATTTATTTAAAACAAAATTTTATCCAAGATTTTTTTAAAAACAAAATATTTTTCAAAGTATTATATTGTTGTAATTTGAGTTTTAGTTATACAAAAGATAAACATTTATCCCATCAAATAGATTTTTGTTTTCCTTAAGAAAAGGTTAAGGATAAAGCTTAAAGCTTTCACGCATTCATTCTACATAACCATCTTTTACAATTATACATCATACAAGTTATCATGACATAAGAAAAATTTATTGTCTTCTTCTTAAGGAAGAATTACTCATCCTCCCAAAGAATCTCCATTTATTCCCACTCATTACTAATTAAATGATGATGTATCATTGATTAATATCTTAATTCAACTGGAGTATTGATTTTTGTGAAAGACAAACTTATTTAAATAAAAAAGGATTATAAATTATAAATTTCAAAATAAAATAAAATAAAAACAGAAAATTCATTTAGCAAAAAGATTAAAAAAAACAGAAAATTTATTGACCCTTGTTTTCCTTTTTAGCAAAATAAACTTAATTTTGTTTTGTAAATGTTGTTTGGTATAGTTTGAGACTTGTGTTGTTTTAATAATAGTGTGAGGAACATACCTAAAATTTATGAAAAAAAATAAAAATAAAAATAAAAGAAGAAACATACCTAAGAGCTTGAGAGAGAGAAAGAGGAAGTAGAGTCCCGAACCAAGTCTCGTAGCTGAGAGTTTAGGATCGGAATTCTGCCACCGTTTTTTATCATATCGCCGTCCTCGCTCACCAACAACCTTAAATTTGTGAGTTACCTATTCCCTCTGTTTTTTGTACCTTGTTTTCTTCGAATTCCCATTGGACGCAAATTAAAAAAAAAATCTATTTTTTATCCCACAGATTCGTTTTTTTCTTGGTACAACTGCTTTAGTTTCTTCCCTGAGCCTTTGATTGAATGCCCTGAAACCCATTCAAATTGGGTCTCTCAGCAAAATTCCATTCTGGGTTTTGTTTCGTGTTGTTTGGCTTGGCTTTATACGTTTTTCTCGTTGGAATCTACGTGGCTGATGCATAGTTTCGTATGAATTATCCAATATATGTGAAGCTCTGGGGAAACTTCAGCATGTGTAATGATATTATTTATTCTTGGCTTCGATTTCTTGTTTGTGTGATTTTCTCTCTCTCTCTTGTATTTAAGATGGTTATGTGGATTTGGGGCACTTAACTTTACATCAAAATTTCTTCTTCTTATTATTTTGATTAGGGGAATGAAGAAGTCGTGGATAGATATTTGTGGTGCTTGGTAGAGGGTACCATAGGTTATTATTCTTATTATTGTTGTCTGTTTTCTTTCTTGATTCCTTGCTTTGATTCTTTCTAGCTTTCTTTCTTTATTCATCGACTGGAATACATTTCTTCTTATCTACTAATGGAAATAAAGCTTTATTTGCATCACTTTAACCATTTGACCCAACCTGTATCGGCTGTTCCTCAATCATCCCTTTGTGAAATTGTAGAAGTCTGAAATGCAGATTATCATGTCTTTGTTGGCTAGCTACGGAATGTCTTAGCTTAAGAAAAAACTGTTTTTCTTTTTATGTTTTATGGTGTATCTTTCAAGTTTTGTTAGCGCATAGTATTGAGCATGTGTTTTTACGGCTTCTTTATTTCATTATTTACCTTTCTACTGGCAGATATTGGCACAAACTTGGTTTGCTTCTATGAGCCAATTCTCGTATTTTCTTCAGCTTCATAATGGTATTGAAGAGTTTATGTGAAAGGATTGTTGCTTCGAAATGTACTTCTAAAAGCTCAACCGAGACTGTAGATTGTACTCAGGTGCCTGCTTATTTAAAAGCAGGGTCTAGTGACAGTAAGTTTCCCAAGGTTTCCTTATGGTCAAGCATCTTTACATCTGGTTTTTCAGTGGCTGAATCATTTAGTGAATCATCGGCTTCTGAAAAGAAAGCAGTTCATTCTCGAAGTAGTGGGTGGGCAGCTGCTGTGAGGAAAGTTGTAACCAGTGGTTCAATGAGGAGATTTCATGAGCGTGTGCTAGGATCAAGCAGGACTGACATTTCAAGTTCTGACGGTGATATATGGCTTCTAGGTGTCTGTCATAAGATTTCACAGCAAGAATCATCTGGAGGTGTAGATACTAGTAATGGATTGGCATCGTTTGAGCAAGATTTTTCCTCAAAAATCCTAGTTACGTACCGGAAAGGTCTGATGAATATGTGCTACTTTTATTTTCTGGAACATATTTAGATAATAGATATTAGACTAACAAATTTTAATATGCATACTCTATAGGCTTTGAAGCTATTGGAGATTCAAAGTATACTAGTGATGTTAATTGGGGCTGTATGCTTCGAAGCAGTCAGATGCTTGTTGCTCAGGTATTATGCCTTCAATTTAATAATTGCTTTTGACATTAGAATTGTAATACGGTACCTTCTTATAATCTCTGTCCTCTTTCGTCCTGTTTTTGTTCTATTTCAAAATGAAGCAACTAATGTGGCTTTCTTGTGGTGTGCAGGCATTAGTTTTTCATAAATTAGGTAGATCGTGGAGAAAAACTGTTGATAAGGTCAGGTGATTGATATGCAATGTTTTGTTTCAGTAATTGAGACTTTTTTTTCTCCTCTATCCTTCTTTTGTTTATCTTTTTGCATGTCTTGTTTTTCCTTGAGATATATTGCCCTTGGGTTGACTCATTGTTGTATTTTTTTATTTCTTTAATTTGCAGCCAGTGGATAAAGAATATTTAAAAATCTTGCAACTTTTTGGTGATTCAGAGGCTTCTGCCTTTTCTATCCACAATCTTCTTCAAGCTGGTAAAGGTTATGGCCTTGCTGTTGGGTCATGGGTGGGACCATATGCCATGTGTCGCACATGGGAAGTTCTTGCCCGTATCCAGAGGGAGAAAAATGACCTTGGAGAACCACCACTTCCAATGGCTATTTATGTTGTTTCTGGAGATGAGGATGGGGAACGTGGTGGAGCACCGGTTTTCTGCATTGAAGATGCCTTCAAACACTGTTCTGAGTTTTCAAGGGGCCTAGCTGCTTGGACACCTCTACTTTTGTTGGTTCCTTTGGTTCTTGGACTTGATAAAGTCAATCCAAGGTGTGTTACACTCTGAAGGTTCATTGGTACCATTTAAGTGATTCACAATTGAGCCTAGTAGTATCGTTGTATTTGTTTAATAGAAATGTTCTCTGCCTATTTGGTTTCTTTTACTAATAGGAGTAAATGACAATTCATAAAGAATGTTTACTTTATTTTAATTCTTAAATTGTTAAAGTCAAGAGTAAGCAGACTGAATTATGTATATTTCACTGGAAAAATCTGGTTTTTAGAAGTTAGTAAGCAGACTGAATTATGTATTTTTTACTGAAGTATATACACACTGTTTCCCATTAACAAGGAGTCTCCCGCATTCAGAAATTCATAAAAAGTATCCAATGAATAACCACCCTCAAGCCCCGGACACATAAAGCATCATTAAACACACCATTCTGTTTATATAACTGATTACATAACTTTATAAAGATATAATACTACACAAAAATGACAAAAGTAATAATTTCAGATCCATAACTACCTAAAGATACAACTGCTGTGCAGCTTACTTAGTCTCAGTATACTTATCCCTTCTCTCAAATTTTGCAATGTCTATTGTAAATCAGATAAGGCAATTAAAAACATAATAAATTGCATAATATTTACTGTTGAGTATATGTCAAAATTGTGCAAAGCTACATTTCCTTTCCCTCAACCCTGTTGTTATACTATTGACTTACAATTGTTATGGACAAACTTGATCACTTAGATAGACTAGTAATTATTCATCACTAGCCCGGTGAAAACCATTGTTTGCTCAAACTTAAGCCATTTCGCACAGTGATGTAACTCAGATGATTATTGTCTCTGTCTTTCTAATGATTTAGTACCCAATAGAGATAATAATTAGGTGTAATAGGTGTTTGTAGTCTCATAATCATAGGTAATATATGCTATATGTTTGGGACATGAAGTTTTTAAAATTTCGATTTTTACTGTAATGCAATCACTGATAGTTGCATGTATAAGCTATTGCCAGGTATATTCCATTATTGCACTCGACTTTTAAATTTCCCCAAAGCCTCGGCATCATGGGTGGCAAACCAGGCGCATCAACATACATTATTGGTGTTCAGAGTGAAAAGGCATTCTACCTTGATCCACATGATGTTCAGTCGGTAAGAAAGTATAAAAATTATGCCTTTTGCACCTCATACTTTTGAGATTGTGAAAATTGTGTCCCATTTCTTATATATGAATTAACTTATTGAATGTATAATTTACAGGCACGCTATGCTCCATCTTGATTCCAAATCTGCTATCAATTACTGAAAAAAAAACTAGTATCAAATGTTTTTGTGTATTGATATAATAAATGCTTTCTTTTCCACTAAAAAGATATTCTAACTTCTTAAGATGTGTCTTTTTTTCTAAATTTTTGTTGGCACTTCATCCTTGGCAATGACTACCACATACCATCATTTGGCTTTTAACTATATAATAGAATTATCTGTGTATGCAAATACATGTATATAAGTTTAAAACAATGGTCTGCCTGAATGTTTTGCAGGATTAAAATCATGCATGATTTGTTAGTTATTGTTCCATATTGTGATTTTGAATTTGTTATCGGGTAGCCAACAATGGGATCTTGAAATTTTGGTTACAAATTGTTGACTATAATATAGGAAAAGGCTAGGAGAACTCAGTTAATGATGTAGGTACACCCATATTTGGAGTTTGGCAGAGCTTGAGATGGTTTTTGGTGTTTAGAGGAAATACGGCTATCTTTGCCGATCTTGAGTTTGAAACAAAATTATAAAAAAGATTGGTAATCACTAAAAGGAAAAAAAGTGTGCAAACAGATGGATCCATGATAACCTAGTTGTTGGGAGGAAATGAAATCCTATTTGTTTTTTTTTTCTTGTTTAAGCATGACTTCAATCATACAGTGTTTAGGCTGTTATCGGGTTGTTGAAGCATTAATAGTTCACTAAGTACGTCTTAAATGGTTTTCAGGTAGTTAATATCAGTGGGGATACTCAGGAGCCTATTAGTACTTCATCGTACCATTGCAAGTAGGCTTTATATGAACATTGATTGATTTTATTTGATTCTGTTTTACTACAATTCGTTCTTTCTGGATTGTCTAAGTTTCTCAAAACTTTTATCAGTGTTATGAGGCACATACCCCTGGATTCAATTGATCCATCCTTGGCTATTGGATTTTACTGCCGAGACAAAGGTTTGCTAGTTGCTTTGGCTATTTCTTGAGTTCAATAACTATGGCTAGTATGTAAGCTTTCTCTTCATCAATGGTGGTTGGCAGATGATTTTGATGATTTCTGCTCCCAAGCTTCCAAACTTGCAGAAGAATCAAATGGTGCACCATTATTCACTGTAGCTCAGTCTCGGAGTTTCTCAAAGCAAGTCTCTAGTAATGATGTGTCAGGTGACAACACTGGATTCGAAGAGGACATTTTCCTTGGCACCGACCACGATAACGATACAGGAGCCAATGAGGATGATTGGCAACTCTTATAAATGCAATTGCCAGACAGAGACTATGACACAGATTCAAAGTACTGCCTCAAAAAATTGTTGCTTGATTCTCACGGGCCTAATTGCCACTGCAGGTTGATCCCTGGCATGAGGCTCCCACTCTCCAAACATTGTTTAATAGTCCTGTAGAAAGTAATTTAAACTCATCATGATTCTTTGGCTTAAATCGTTATTTGCTCATTTGTTTATATAGCTAACCAGAATTTGTTGTACATTACAGCGGCTAGTTTGATCATATTTGTTGCCTTTTCCCTTTTATTGGCTACAAAAATGTAGTGGATAGTGCTGTGGGGCTACAAATAAATGGTAGAAAGTAGTTCATGTTGAGATGGAATGTTTTCTTTAAATAGAAGACAGTATAAACTATGGTTAAAGTTTTCTATTAGCTGTACTGCTGTGATGTTGCAATAACCAGTCATGTGATGATGAGTATGTGTTTGGTTAGACATTTAAGCATCTGTTTCACATGTATTAAGAAAACAAATGTGATTAGAGAAATTTGATGGATTTAAGTTTAACACATTCAACACTTTTACAATCACACCTTATGACATGTCAGTAATGCTGTCATCTTGCATGCTTTGTATTTGGATACTAAAGCCATTGCTAGTTAGTGTGTTGGAAATCACTTCCATGAATGCTCTCTCAATTTATAAACTGTGTTAAAGGGATTTGAAATGATAATACAGTTATGAATCACCTTGGTTACATAGTTTGACTTTCAACAGTATCTAATGGTTAAATTATAGTAACTCAGAGCCTCTCTAGTGAACATAACAATGAAAAAAATATCTGAATAATTTGATCAGGAAAATCAAAGTTAAAGTTTTCCTTTGAAATGTTTTGCCAGTGGCAGAAAATCTGCATAAGCGAATATATGCTGTCAGCATTTGTTGTAAAGTAATGCATCATGTGGTGATAAAGTAGAATCATATGTATACCTCTTTATTATATATCCAGTGACTCAAGTCTAGCTCAAGCCAGCTAATGAAACTTCTAGTAAGCAACGCCATATTCTGGAAAAAGGAATGGTGGATTCGTTCAGCTTGAGCTTAGCAAATTATAAATGATAATAGTCTTCAAAGATACACAGAAAAACCAAGGACAAGATAAAAGATATATCTTTAAAATGATTCAAATGTGTTTGCATTTTAAAAGATATATATATATATATATATGTCACTGTTAATCAAGTATAAAATACACTATTACAAAATTATTAAAAGAAAACTAATTTTAAAAATAAAAATAATTTAAAAATAATCAATTGTTATATGAATTAAATTAGATATTATCTTAAAAATTAATATATATAATAGTTTTTATTATTAATAAATAATTTTTAAATTTATATTTAATTAATTATCAATATTTTAATTATCAATTGTTATATGAATTAAATTAGATATTATCTTAAAAATTAATATATATATATATAATAGTTTTTATTATTAATAAATAATTTTTAAATTTATATTTAATTAATTATCAATATTTTAATTATTAATTATTTAGATTCTAGAGTTGGTAGCTAGAACATTGCTAACATATCAAATATCAATTTAAAAATTATTTATTAATAATACAAATTAATTTAGATAACAATAATTTTTCTTGTTTCTAAAATATTATTTAATTTAATCAATATAATAACTATTTATATTATATTTTGTTTCTAAAATTAATTTTCTTATTGTGATAATTTTAAGTTAATATAATTGTTTTAGACATAATTCAAGTTAAAATACTTTTAATTTATTAATGAGTTTTCAAAATAAGTTATTGAATTAAAATTGTTTGAATAGTATAATAGTTTGTAGGAATTATATTTGTATAATCATTTAATCATTCATCTCTCACTGTAACATACTCTTACTCAATTCTTAAATTGTTAACTACTTTAAAAGTCAATACAGAAATAATTTGTAGTGATAGTATAAAAAAATGTGTTGTTACAATAACTATTTTAAAAGTCACTTTTAAATATTTTATTGATTTATTTAAGTTTTTATTCCCTATAATTTATAAATATTTTTATTAAAAATTAAAAAAGACATTATGCTAACATAGGCATGTGCCATGTCAGCAAAACCACATCATCATAACAATAAGGAAGAAAAAAAATATATTTTTACTGAACTAAAAATAAATAAAAAGTTACAGAATCGAAAGTAAAAATTTATGTGAACTAAAAAAAAGAAAAGGACATATTTATAAACACAAAAAATAATTAAGTCTTAATGTAATACATAAATTTAAATGTAAAAATGGAAAATGTAAAATTTAATAAACTTCTTAATCTAACCTTTCTTTCAATATTTCTCAGATTTTGCTTGAAAGATTGGCACATTATTTAAATACTTTATACTCTCATACACCATATACATTATTATGATTACTTTCTAAAAAAAATAAACTCAAAGAAATGATCAATTTCTTTTACAAAAACGAAAAATAATAATATTAAATTTTAAAGAAGAAAACCTTAATTTTTATTTTAATTGTATGTATATTTATATATATTTTTTATATAATATTTCATAAAAAAAATTGAAGTCACTGTAAATATTCCCAAAATGGTGGGGATCTAAACATTACTCTCATAATAACTGAGACTAGAGAGTAATATTTAGGAGTGATTCGTTGTACCATAATTTAATTAACTTATGAATTTAATTACTCTCATAATTTAATTAATTTTATTCATATGAATCGAAGAGAATAAGGTACAAGTAACGTGGTTTCTCTCTTCAGATCTCTCTTACTCTTTCACTCTCACTTCTCACGCGTTTCAAAAGTCCCACAAACTTTCGTTACTTCTCAAACATTGACAATGGCGTGCTGAATTACTGCATCTTTTCTTACTTCCCCACTCTGCAGCTTCATTTTCTGCAAAAATGGATTCGCCATTGCTGTTTAGCCACCTCAAGGTTCGTCTTTTCTCGCTGATTATGAGTCTCTAGACTTTGAATTTTTCTGGGTCATGGCAATTTTTTTTGAATTTTTTTGATGGGTTGTGTTTCTTTGAATCTCACCAGGGTGCAGACCCGTTCTTCCTGCTAGCGGGACCTAATGTGATTGAATCAGAGGATCACATTCTGCGGATGGCTAAGCACATCAAAAGCATTGCATCTGAGTATGTAGTTATCTTTATTTATGATTAATGTTTTTTTGTCTATAGGAAAATAAATGCCATTTGATGGAAATCCCTTAGGGAACTGCTACTGTAGCTGTATGAATTGTCAAACACTTATTAGGTGTTGATTTTACAATAAATTAGATTTTTTGGCAAATCATCTTCGATGTTTCATATTCACGAGAAAAAGATGGATACTGGAGTAATACTCCTTGGTTTGAAGCCAACTTCTATTTTGTCTTCAGTATGAAGTTAAATATTTTCTCTTTCCTAATATTTAAAGTAAGAGCAAATTAGTGTAACACTACCTAAGATTTATTTAGCTTGCGCATGATCCCTTGTTTCTTTTAACGTTTACAGCTATCCTCTTATAGGGATAGACACTAAAATATGTTTTTTGGGTAAGAGGAGTGTTGATGTAATATATTTCAAACAATTAGAGGGTCGTGTAAGATAAAAGAGGGAATTAAACGAAATCTCTCGGGGGTATGAGTGTGATTTGCTGTTAAAGTATGGTATGATATGGTAACAACTAATTGAAAAGTCAAACTCTTACAGTAACATGGCAAACACAGTTTCCTGATGGTGCAGCAACTTACACATAATTGTCAAAGCTAAAATCGTAAATAAAAATGATTAGTGGATGTGATGTTAATTGTTGATGGCTAACAAGAATATATGTGTCTTTCAGAGTTGGAATACCTTTGGTTTTCAAGTCAAGCTTTGACAAAGCTAACCGAACATCATCAAAATCATTTCGTGGCCCGGGGATGGTTGAGGGATTGAAGGTCCATATTTCTGCTATTTTGTTATGATAATATCCCTTGTGGTTGGTATCTTGAGGATTCTAGGTGTTGTAATTGTCCAATAACATGAGACTATATTATATTAGATCAGTGTAAATTTTGCATGACTTCAGTTACATGAGTAATCTAAAATTGTCTTATCCTAAACTAGCCCCAAAAGATAGCTTGAGAGGCAGGGGTGTTTAGTTTCCATATCATAGTAAGGGGTACTTTAGCCACATATCTTGCTAATGATTTTAACACGGTCCTTTATATTTTTTCTGGTTCCACCTATCCTCGAGATTCTGGAGTTAAATGTTGTCAGAGTTGGAGGTAGCATCTGTGCACTTTGTTGCAGGGCCTTGAGAAATGTCATCTTTCTAGGTTCCTTGTAAGGACTTTCAAGGTTCTGAATTAGCAGTGATGTCACCTTGCAGTGCCAAAAGAAAAAGATACTGTACTGGTACTAGTCAAATTTGAAGTCATCTTTGTAGTATGTGGGAGTTGTACTTGTACAGAAATCTTAGGAAGGAATTATTTATGACCTATATAGCCATTGACACGGGCACTGGTACAGTAGTAGACATTTAGTGTGTTTGTTTAAAATGTAAGTTGCGTTGTCTAAATTATTGTATTTGTGCTGGATAGAGCTATTTTATCCTAGTTGAATGTTTTCCTTTTCTTATTTTTCTGTTTTATTCTCAGATACTCGAGAAGGTTAAAATAGCTTATGACATCCCTATAGTGACAGATGTGCATGAGACCATCCAGGTAAAGTATCTAGTTTTATTGAATTCATATTTCATGGCCTTCTTGTAGGGTTGAGGATCATATATAGTATTAACATTTTTTGGCATACCGATCAGACTAGTTGATTTTAATTATATGTTGTTTCAAAAGGACATCATTATATGTTTGTTAGTGCTGAAATAAGAAAATAGCAAACAAAGCTCTTAAGTGCTTTGCTGAATGGAATGTGAGCATCATGAATACCGTGTGTAAATTCTTGTATGTTCTTTCCCCTTGTGTAATCAGTATATGTAGAGACAGTAACTTGAAAAACATTTTGCTTGGATCTTTCATTGGTATGAAACTATATCTTGTTCTTGGCTCTCTTATTATCACTGATATTTTCCTTAACAATTTGTTGTACGCATCTAAATTTGAAAATTAAAATGGTTAGCACCTTTATTATTAATAATTTTTTAATATTATCATATTGAATTATCAAATTTATTCTTCCAGTTTATAATTGTGAATGGTGTGTGGTATTTGATATGTTAGATTCTGACTCATAATCTACATTGGACACATATATTTTTTGCCAGTGTGAAGCAGTTGGCAGAGTTGCAGATATCATTCAGATTCCTGCATTCTTGTGTCGCCAAGTAAATAGTTACTGCATTCAATTCAATATCCATTACCATTGGCGGTTGAAATTTATTTGATGTGTCAACTTTACTTGTTTCATTCATTTTGCTTCTAATGACAGACAGATCTTCTAGTTGCAGCAGCCAAAACTGGGAAAATTATCAACATTAAGAAGGGCCAGTTCTGTGCTCCTTCTGTTAGTATACTATCCAAGTTTATGAGTTACAATTTCAATAGTTAGCAATGACTTAACTTAAGCCTCGGAATTAGTGTCTCCTGATTTTTACCATTATTGTTTTCATGTCTATAGGTCATGGCAAATTCAGCTGAAAAGGTTCGGTTAGCTGGAAATCCTAATGTGATGGTTTGTGAGAGGGGAACAATGTTTGGATACAGTGAGTAGATAACAACTATTTTGATGTTTTCTGTATGTTTCTGAATTATGTGAATCTTGCAAGAATCTTTCAATAATTGATGATTGATTGTTTTTTTTGTGGAGAAGATTATTGTTTTTCCTTTCATTCTCTAATGCTTCATTTCTAGAGTATTTTGCTGTACTGCAAGATGTGATTTCACCAAGAAAATCCTATCAAGTGATGCTAGTTATCGCTATATGCCCACCTGTTGTATTTTCATAGTAGTCTTGTGTTCTTTTACTTGTCTAATTTAAAATTGAAATCTCAATTATGTTTTATTAATCTGTTATCCACCTTCTTGGCCTCTCATTTTAATCAAAATTTTTAATGTGTATATGATGTATGATATTGCCTTAGAAAAGCAATCGTGAAATGAGTTGTCTTGTGCATTTTTCTTTACAAAACCTAGAGTTGATTAAAATCTTTTCCTTTTTTCATGCAGATGATTTGATTGTTGATCCACGTAACTTTGAGTGGATGAGAGAAGCTAATTGTCCCATTGTAAGTAAACCTTTCTTTTATAGTATGTTTTAGGATAAATTATTTGAATATTTATATCCTTTCTTATTGAATGAAAGGTTAAAGTGGAGAAGGGCATTGTCCCAATCATTTATTTGATGAAAATATTTTACTTGATTGAATGACAAATCCCTGTTAACACAATCAACCTGATACACAACTTTTCATATGGAAAATGTTGCTTCAATTGCTTACCCTATGGACATTTTCTCTCATGCTCACATCTCTCCTTTCTCTGCAACTCACATTGACTTAGGATAAGGTTGAATCCATAGTTCCTGAAAATATTTTTTTCTTCGGCTGGAGATATATTATCCAAGTTTTAATATGTAGACGACTTTCATCAATAGTCTTAAGTAATATCCTTAAAAAGCTAGAACTAGAATAATTGATTTTGAATATAAAATTCAAAGAATTGATTCTGGCGTGGTTTAGAGGACCTAATTCATTTTTTGTTGATCTTTTAGTCAAAGAGGTATATTAACATTTCATTTTTTTTTTGCAATCTCAAATTAATATATTATTTATTTACTCAATTGATGAATTAAAAAAGAAGTAAACCGGAGTGCATGCATTTATTTTAGTATTTATAAGAGTGAGACTTAATTTAATTCTTTACTATTCCCTTATTACAAAGAACTATTCTTTTACGCTGTTTTTTGCATTGATATAAATTTCCTCATGGTGAAGTTTCTTGCACCTATCTCTAATGCTGTTTGGTTCTTGGAAAACCCAAACATTTGATATTGGTGTTTGTCTCAGGTAGCTGATATAACACATTCTCTACAACAGCCTGCTGGAAAGAAGGTATGTTTACTATCGTTGACTCCCATATTTGTTTGATATTAACTTCATTTTGAACTGTATATTTCATGTGATACTATTTTAGCTTGCAACATTTTAAGCAACATAAAATAGTGGGATAAACCTTACTGCTGTAGTATTGGTGTTGACATTATCTGTTAGAATATTTGAATTGTTAGTTTACTTTCCAAGTCTTATTATGTTAGCAGTCTTATTGGGCTATAGGCTTATATTAGTTTGCTACTACACTAGAACGTAACCTGATTACTAGTAAAAGTATAAAAGTAGGGTTGTTGCAGTTTGTATTTTAAAACACAACACATTAATCTTCTGTCAACCATTAACAAGTTTTTTTCTCCCTTTCTCTTTCACATCAATTATCTCAATTTCAACTGTCTCTTTTATATATTTGCATTGGGCATGTTGGTACGTGAATATAGCATAGGCCAAATGTCACTTGATTAATTTCCCTGGGAGAATTACAGATCACAGTTTTCAGATTTACAATGCCAAAAGTTCATGCATTGCTTCTATGGTTTGCTGATTTATGAGGATCTGAGAATCATTTAGAATCTTTGACCATTGAGATTTTCACTCTCTGTGGATTTGTTGTATAAACCTTAATGCTATGCTGCATTAGAATGTTTATATTGGCGTCTACCATATGTTTTTATTTTTTAAGTGAACTTTAATATCTGACTTCTGTAGTTGAAGCTTTTCATTGACATTCTGAAATGACCTTTCCAAATCTTACACCAGTTTGGTTGGATTAAGATTCTGCTTTCATGTATAGTTGGATGGGGGAGGTGTTGCAAGTGGAGGTCTTCGAGAACTAATTCCTTGCATTGCAAGGACAGCAGTTGCCGTTGGAGTGGATGGGATTTTCATGGAGGTACAGAGAATAGCCAATGTCATTTATAATTTAGTAGTATTCTATAAAAGAAGGTATTTTAGAGTAAAATTTCAGCTATATAATTATCACTTGCGATTCCAAGATCTTCTATTCAAAGAGTATCTTTATGTGTTTAGTTTTGTCTATCACTGAGCTTCTAAAAGCTTTCTTGGGCTTTCAGGTGCATGATGATCCACTGAATGCTCCTGTTGATGGACCAACACAGTGGGTGAGTTGTTGCTTATTGGAGTTATCCAGATTAATGAACATAATTTCCTCAACATTTGTTTTCCTTTGGATGTTCCCTGTAATTTTTTTTTTCAAATAGGGCACTTAATGAACTATGTTCAAAATCCTCTTATTTGACAGCCTTTGCGCCATTTGAAGGAGCTACTTGAGGAGCTTGTAGCTATTGCTGTAAGTTATTACATGAAATTTATGATTCTTAGTTGCATGATATAACCTCTAAATAGGCAATTGGGACGAGTCTTCATACTTCTAGGGCCTAGGAAATATCTTATTGTAAATATATAAAATCTTGTTTGTTATTAAATATATTGCCAACAAAGATGATAATAAATACACTTTTAGGATACGTTTCCAACTCATACTACTCTGTTCTGTGATTGGGAGGTTGGTTGATGAGATTGGTGTGTCAAGAAGGTTAGGTTTCTGGCTATGAGATCATTGGTGATTGACCTATAAGAAAAAGAGAGAGCAGGGTTGATATTGAATCTGTTTTTTATTATAAGTTAGATGTTCAACAAGCTGAATTTGTAACTCTCTTGTGTGAATACTAAGTTAGCCTTGGAGATCAGAAGATTTTACAAATAATTAAAAGGATTGAGCTTCTCAGTTTTCTCGGTATAGAAATTTCATGGACTTAATGTGATTGGTCCTTATATTAGAGTGCAAGGAAAAATTTGAAAATAAACTCCTTGAGTTCAATCTTTACTAGAGAAATAAAACTTAACATTACCCGCAAATTCAACTTTCTCATGGAAAGGATTTAATCTCTTACTTGAATTTGGATGTGATGAAAAGTCAGAGATCCTAGCTCAGCTGACGTATATTTTATATATATGATAGAAAAGAAGAGTACATTATAAAGAAAAATGTTTCCTTTAACGTTCAACCCTTTGTACCCTGTGCTGGTATGTAAGTAGAGGTGGTGAAACAATCTTAAACTGGTTCCAGTTGGGTTAGAGTTAAAAATTAAAACAATAAGCTGCTTTGTAGTTTTGAACATGAATTCGGCTAACTTCAATTTGATATCTTGTAGAAGGTAAGCAAAGGGAAGCAACAGTTCAAAATTGATCTCACGCCATTTCGTGAATAATGGTAAGAAATGCTTTGTTTTTCACTATATATTCATTTATGTGTATGTTTCTCCAGCTAGTTAAGGTTCCTTTTTCTTTGTTGATTTTTTACTAAAGTTATAACCTGCATACTGTGAAGAAGTATGTGATATCACATCTTATTGTGAAAGCATGTTCTTAAAGGCATTTTGAGAGGGTCTAAAGGCAAAGATTTTATGTACTACATGAAATAACCATTGATAAAGACAAAATCAAAATTGAGCTTTAAAGTCAATCAGTTGTATAAGTTATCATTAAACTTCAATTAAACATTGTTATCAAACTTATGTAAACATCGAAATGAGGTCTTAAAAAACCAGAAACTTCTAATGGAAAACACGAGGAATGCAACACATTAATGATGAATTTAGAACTAATTATCCTATCTTGATTTGAGTGAAATCAGAAGTGCTTTACCTGTTTTAAAGTATAAATGCATACACATCTTCTAATCCGAACTTTGTTTGCAGGTGATGGTTTTCAGTTATGCTGAATATGATTCTGTGAGTATTGATGTTTTAAGATTGCTCAAGGTTGAATACAAAACTGTCTTCTCCCACAAGGGCCTTATAAAGAGATCTAGTTTATCTTAAAAATACTATTTGATAATCCATGGTTGTTACTCTGAAGTGGTAACACTGCCAACTTATGTCAGGCAAATATCATTTGTAGTCTTAATCATGTTAGTTGTTTAAGTTGAGGTAATTAATTGAATACTATTTATTAACTAAGTTTATTATCAGGAAACTAGTTTATTATTTTGATAATTGAGTTATAGTTTAGGGTTCTTGTAACACCCAACTTCTCAAGCATTAACCTAAAATGTTTAATAATCTACATCTTACCTTCAACCTTGTTAAGATCTCACCACCTCATCCTATACCATGTTGTCATATAATACTAATACAAACTTCTTTTTCTTATAATCAAAATTCTCCATACACAAAGTACAAAGAAATTCACTTTGTTTATTTCATCAAACTTTGTTTCTGAAAAAAAAAAAGTGTGGTAAAATTCACTTTAGCTATGTTTTTTCTCATGTTTTCATGTTTTTGTGTGATCTAAGAAATGGTTTGTAGAGTATAGGAAGTGACTTTTTGGTATAAATTGTAGTTTATTGAAAAAATGAAGTTGTTATCTTTTCGATAAAAAATCTTCTTTTATTTCTTTTTTTTAACGTGAAACTGTTAGGTTTGCTTATATTTTATTTATCATAGTTTTCAAAATTGTGTCATTATATATTTTGTCATATATAATTTTTTTCATAAGTTATCTTATTTATAATGTTTTTGTATCTTTTGACCTAATTTTCTTTTTCTTTAGCTCTAATTCATTTCATATTTTAGTGTTTTTATCTTTTTAGTTTAATTTATCTCATATTCAAATATTTGTTTTCCATAAATCTTATCTGTCTCATGTTTTAGTATCTTTATTTTTTTTAAAAATTAATTTATCTCATATCCTCGTACCTAATTTATGTCTTGTTCTATCTTCTTCTTTGTCTCTTTTAATTAAATTTCTCACTATAAAACATTCCTGATATTTTATTTTATTTGCTTTTATGGAATGATACAACAATAATAATGAGATTGAAAATAACAAAAGTTATTTTGCTTAACTAAGTTTCATGTTTTAGTTTTATCGTTCGGTTAATGGTCCGTATATGTGCACAACGCTCACTAAATAATATTTTATATTTAACAGCACAATTATAAAATATAATTTAATAAATTATGTAAAAAATAGTTATACATATAAATTAAAATAATTATTTCACAATTTTGGGGTAATTCTTTGAAAAAAAGTTTATAAACTTTGTTTTCAATAAAACCATTTTTAAACAAAATTCTTAATCTTTTATCTTTTGAATTTGTCTTTAACTTTTATTTGCTAATTGAATTTACTTTTAAAAATATGAATAATTTAAAATATTTCATATCAAAATATAAATATAAAGTATGTACCATAAATTTAAAGTATAATTAATACATTAATAACTAAACGAATTCAACGCCACGAAACAACAGAAATAATAATTAATAATTAATTGAAGTTTAATTTCTAAATCTCTCACCACTTCAATCTTCTTCCACCTTCTATTCCAAAAAAATAGATGTACTTCCACCTCTAATTCGGAAAAAATATATGTATTAAAACCTGGGATACAATTGAATTTCTCTCATTCAGCTCTTCAATTTCTTTAACTATGAGCAATACAAGGAGACATCGATTTTCCTAAGCATCTCTTCACCTAGTTTCAGAAATGATTGTGGTATGAATTATGTATGGTATAACTCATTATTTTACATTATGTTGGAGTGGAGAGTAACTGATTGAATATGTAAGTTATTTTATTTGATATGTAAGATTGGATATGTGAATCGGGCGAGATATATTATCTCTTTATGTTGTTGCATTATTCTTATTTTCTAAAAAAATATCTCTAAAAAAGATTGTGCCTTATCTTGTTAAAATAAGGAGTTAAAGGTAGAGTAAGGAAATTAACAAAAGAGTGGAAAATTAAAATATTTTTTAAAGTTGTTAGAAAGAAAAACTTAAAAAAAAAAAATACAATGAATATTGATAACTCAAAATTCTTTAAAAATAAATGAGAATCTTATCAAATTTTGAAATTTTAAAAATAAAATATATTAAAAAAATAAAATCAAGAAAAAATTATGTAAAAAAGACAATTATAAAAAGGATTCTTATTATATTTTGTTATAAAAATAAAATAAAATTATACACACCAAGATAGTTATGAATAGAATTCTCAATATATATTGTTATAGATATACTTTATATATAAAAATATTTATTTATTATATATTATTGATTAACATTCACTAAAATAAAATAAAAACATTCCCATGATATGTTCCAAACATTAATAAGTAACATCCACTTATTCCTTTCTAAGGGTTTTGCGTTTCCCTTTGATCCCTATTAGATTCTCTCTCCCTGTGCTTTTCCTTTGTCTCCCTCGTCTCCAAATTTCTTATATTTCTTTCACATTCCACATTTGGGTTCACTTCAATTTTCATTCGTCTTCGACTTTCGGAACCCTTCCTTCCTTCTTCTGCAAATTAGGGTTTTATTTTCAATTGGGTCTTTTTGGTTCGGGAATCGTTTCCTCGATCTGCGTCAATAACTCTGCGACAATGCCTCCGAGGGTAGTGAAGAGAGGCGCGGCGAAGAGGGCATCGAGAGGATCCTCGAAGGCTGCACTTGAGAACCAGCGTGAGCCTGAAACTGCGGAAGTGGGGGAGAAAAATCATGCTCAAAATTCTGCTGCTGATGTTGGAGTGGAAGAGAAACACGTTGATGTGGACCAAGAACCTCCGGAAGCTCCAAATGGGTCGGCTAAGGTGGAAAGTAAGTCCCTTTTTTAATTTATATATTTTTAGATTTTTTTATTTGGATCTTTGGAGGGTTACATGTATTTTAAGGCTTTGTTGTTTGTTCTGAGTTTGGTATGTCATGGGGTTTCTCAAAAGTTCAAACTTTTACATGGACTTTAAGATGGGGGTCGTGTGAATTTCGGTCCTGCCAAGGTTTTAAATGGAGGTTGTAGTTATGGTCGTGGCTTCCTCGCAATCCTTGACATTGGGGAAAATTGGAGATAGTTGTGGTGGTTGGTTTCATCACAATCGACGGTCGTGGTTTCCTTACAATCCTTGGTATGTAGGAAATTGCAGATATAGTGGTGGTCGTTGTTTCATCACAATCCTTGGCATTGCGGAAAATTGCAGACCAAGATGACCACCGCTGTGGTTGACAATTGTGAGATTGTGGAGAGCCCAAGAACCTTGACGAGGCAGCCATGATTATGGTTGCAGACAGTTTTTTAAAGCCTTGGGTTCTGCACCTGTGGAACTATTTATAGAAACATTCTTAATGGAGTATATTGGATGGTGCTACTCTTGTTGCTCCTTTTTGTATTTATTGTGTAACTTAAGATGGAAGGCTGTTATATGGGATGGATACGCAATGAATATGGGTTTTATTTTTTTTCTCTAATTCCTTCCTTTCCTGATGCATATTAGTGCTGTGTATTATGCAATGGTGGACATAATTTAGACCACGAATGCTGAGGATTGTGAAACACGGACTTCCTTATTTTATTAATTAATATGATGATAGAAGGGTTGTGTATTTGACTGGGGTTTTAAATATTTATTTTTTGGCAGACAATGAAGAGGAGGTTAAGGAGTCTTTAGATGAATATGAAAAAGGTGAACATTTAGATTTAGAGGATAATTATCCTGAGTATGAACCAGAGGAGTATGGTGGTGTTGACTATGATGAGAAGGAAATTGAACAAGATGAAGGTCAGGATGAGGCAGATGAACTAGAGGAAGAACCTGATGAGATAATAGGTGAAGAGGGTGATACAGGTGATGAAGAAGTTGAATATGTTTATGAAGAAGTTGAGGATGATGATGATGGAGAACATGCTGGTGAGGAGCATGTGCAGGTGCCTGATGTGGAGGAAGAGGAACACCGTGAAGTTGTAAAGGAGAGGCGAAAGCGTAAGGAATTTGAAGTATTTGTGGGGGGACTAGATAAGGATGCTACTGAGCATGATCTGAAGAAGGTTTTCAGCAAAGTTGGGGTAGTTACTGAAGTCAGGCTGATGATAAATCCCCAGACTAGAAGGAACAAGGGATTTGCATTCTTGCGTTTTGAAACTGTCGAGCAAGCGAAAAGAGCTGTGGTGGAGCTAAAAAATCCTGTGGTAATTTTTTATCTTATTGTTGTTAAAGCTGGTTTGAATTGCTAGCATATTAAATCATGTTTTTATTGCTCCAATTTCAGATTAATGGTAAACAGTGTGGTGTTACTCCAAGTCAGGACAGTGATACTCTCTACCTTGGTAACATATGCAAGACTTGGAAAAAGGAAGCTGTAAGTTTTTCTCTTGGTCTATTTCTTGCTAGCTCTGATACCCGAGTTATGCTTACTTGTATTATTTCTTGCCACATTTGAGGCTTGACATTCTAACTGGTAAATGCAACTTCTGGTGCCAGTTGAAGGAGAAACTGAAACATTATGGAGTAGAAAATGTGGAGGATTTGACTTTAGTAGAAGATGATACCAGTGAGGGGATGAACCGAGGATTTGCATTTTTGGAGTTTTCATCTCGTTCAGATGCTAAGGAAGCCTATAGGCGATTGCAAAAGAGAGATGTTGTGTTTGGAGTTGATAAGCCTGCAAAGGTTTCCTTTGCTGACTCCTTTATTGATCTGGGTGATGAAATTATGGCACAGGTATTTTTATGATTCAGATTTCCTTGCTTTTGCCATGGGTCATTACATAGGAAATGCAAAGTATGGTTCTTTGATCTTATTGAAGCATAACATCTACATTGAGTTCCAACGTAGTACTTCGATGTTTTTCGGTTGACGGTATTTTAGGGTTATGACTTTAGTTTTCTACTGATTTATAAAAATAATACCGTGGCTTAACTGTCTTGTTTGATTAAAAATTTCCCACAAACTTAATCCAATTTACATTGGAGAATGGGCAAGGTTAAGCTTTAGCATATTTAAGAATACTTTCTATTCTATCCTTCTCATGGTCATGGGTGTTTAGCTGTTAATAACTTGAAATACCTTAAATTCGTTGATTAATTGTCATTTTTTTTTTGGTGTTACTGATAATGTGTATGTAACTGCAGGTTAAAACTGTATTTATTGATTCACTACCTCCATCATGGGATGAAGATTATGTCCGGGATCTTCTCAAGAAATATGGAGAGATTGAAAAAATTGAGCTTGCTCGGAACATGCCAGCTGCTCGCAGGAAGAACTATGGATTTGTTACATTTAGTACACATGCTGATGCTGTGGAATGTGCTGATAGCATTACTAGTGCAGGGTTAGGTGAAGGTGACAAAAAGGTCAGTTTGACTTTTAAATACATTGTACATTTGCAAGATGTGGCTTTATATAATGCTTCTTTGTTGTTTCAGGCAAAAGTTAGGGCTAGATTGTCAAGGCCTCTTTCGAAACCTCTTCAGAGAGGCCGTGGGAAACATAATAATCATGGGGACTTTCGTCCTGGTCGCAATTCTGGAAGATTGCCAAGGCCTTCACGGAGTCGACCCACTCCACGTAGTTATCCTCCTGCCCGTGTGGTTAGAGGCATTGGAAATCGTGCTCCACCAGTTAGACCTGTTAGTGTGAGAAGTAGACGTCCTGTCACATCCATGCTAGAAAGAGCCAGGCCAGTTGCTCCTCCAGCTAGAACCTATGACAGGAGATTGACTGGTATATAATATCTATCTATATGTGTGTGTGACCTCCCCTTGTTAGCTGTCTTCATGAATAATATACTATAATATTGTTTTGTTGCCTGTTAGCTCCTGCATATTCAAAAAGTGGCATGAAAAGAGACTACAGTCGACGTGAGGATCTACCACCCCCAAGAGGTAGAGTTGCTGCAGATTATGGGTCTAGGGTAGCCTCTCAGAGGCACACATCTTATAGGGATTATCCTGCCCGTGATTCTGACTACCCTGAGCTACATAGAAGTACATCTCGTGCTGCTCCAAAGAGAGGTTATGTTGATGATGGCTATGGCCAAAGATTTGAGAGGCATCCTCCTCCCCATCTAAGTTATCGAGAAGGACGCCCACGTGATTATGAAACCATAGTTGGCTCAAAACGTCCTTATACTGCTATAGTAAGTTTTATTTCTGAAGTCTATACATTTATTGTAATGCCATGTTTTAAATGTCATTTTAGTTTTCTTTTTGATAAATGAAACACTTTACATTATTTTCTCATTAGGATGATGTTCCTCAACGGTATGATACTGGTGCCCGCCAATCAAGATCTCGTTTAGATTATGAATATGGAGGTAGTGCTTCACAGTATGGAGATGCTTATGGTGATAGGTTAGTTTTTATCTAAACAAGGTTCTTGTCTTGCATTCTCCTTGCCTCAGTTCTGGTGTTTTTTAGTAACATATCCCTCGTTTTGATTGTTAGACTTGGAAGATCTAGTCTGGGATATAGTGGCAGCAGAAGTTCGATTTCTAATCAAGAATTACATGGGACATATGGCAGTCGGCAGGGCATGAGTTATGGTGGAGGTGGATATTGTTGTGCATAATCTGAAGTGTTATCTTAAACATCAATTGTTAAGTGCTTACATTGTTATTGTGTGTTGCATGTCAGGTTCTTTTGGTGGTAGTGATGGTGGTATGTACACATCAAATTATGGTGGTGATTATGTATCGCGTGGAAGTGATGTAATGTTTCTTGTCTTTCTCAATTAGAAGAAGTGTGTTTTATATTTATCCATCTGTGTGATTCTCATATTTTAGTGTGTTGTTGATGCTGTAGGTTGGTGGCCGTTCATATTCATCCATGTATTCAGGTAGAGGTGTGGGTGGTGGTAGCAGCAGCTATATGGGTGGAGGTGGCTCTGGGTCTTATTATTGAGGTAAGTTTTCTAACTTGCTGCCATTGCATTTTGTTTAGTACACGCAGAAGCACCAGAATATGTAAATCTCATTTTCTCTGAGATTTCTCTATCCTCGAATGGCATCTACATATTTTTCACGAGGGATGACTGGAAAAAGGTGGAACACCTGGTCACTAGTGAATTTGTCTATGAACAGATCTAAATACAACAAAAAGACTGCTGTAGGGTGTGGAATTTGGAGCTTATACTCAATATGATGCCCTACCATTTGGAGCTGAACATTGCTAAGTAATTGCCTGGTTTGGGAATGTCACTAATTGAAGGGTTATTGCCAATTCAAGCCAATTCAAGCCAATTCAAGTCTTCTCTCGATGGACAAACTCCTAGTTCTTGAATCTGTGCTGCAAGCTGAAGTTGATTAGAGATGGAAAGAGAAGTGCTGAGCATATGATGTATAATTTAACTTCGTATTAAGGTTCCCTAATGGGTGGGAAATGTGAAAGATTACACTCCATATCCTGTACATTTGGAAAGAACCAAGGCCCTGGATATTACTTTTTGATTACGGATTATTGGATTTTTTCCTGCTGTCATAAAGTTGGTTTTTTTCGTCACAACAGAGATATATTTCTTTGGATTGATTATATTTTCGCCAGTGCTATGATCACGAACAAGAATGAACTACGCTGCACTTTGTGGAGCTACCATTGGTAGTAGTAATATGAGCACGCTACTTCAGCAATAAATAAAGGAATGATTAGGAAATAGTAACATCCTAGAAAGCATGATGCACTGATATTGTGTTGCTGGAGTGTTTAACATGATATCTTGTACGGAGGGGAAGTACAAGATCCAAATGGAGCATTGCATAATTTTCCTTGAGATTCTTTACTTGCCCCCCACGGAATTTTTCTTTTTCTTTTTGCAATGCAACTATTTTTCTACACTTCCAGTTTCGTAATATCTGGAAGACCAATTACCCTTATGCTATATCATTGGAAAATGCAACTTTACGAGGTTGTAAAGTAGCTGAATGGATTCAATATCATCTGTTACTGGGAGATTTTGAATTTCAAGAAATTAAGGGAATTGGCACTTTATGTCCAGATTATATACTCACCTACCTGCATGATTTAACTAAACTCATGCCCCAATGACAAACATAAGCTAACCAAAATATCATACTAAAAAGTGTCTTCTCTTCATTTTTTTTATCTCCAGTTGGCTAGTTAGTTTCTAAGTCACCTTTAGCAGCAAATCCTTTTTACGTATTTATCATGTTTGGAGTCTTAAAAGGCCCTGGGAGCTGCTGCCTGCTAAATGAGAATATTAGATTACTGACTCTTTTATATTTAAAAGTTTCTTAGGATTTTTTAACATTTCACCTGCCTTTCAAAAGTGCTTCTAATCCATACTAGAGGTTTAATATGATGATGTTTTCTATTTTTTTCATGCAAATTCGAATTCTCTACATTGCTTTATGTTTATTTAAATCCTTGTGCTGCTTGTGAATGATTGGTCTCTCAATGGTTGCATTGTTCTTAGTTTTTTTGTTGAAAGGCTTTCGTTTCACTACCCTTCATGGTGTGAGGGATTCTAACTGACTTATTGGAGTTTAGTTTCCTGTGTTATCTTTTTCTGCCCTGCAGGGTGTTGCCCCTCACCAAGTTCTTTGATAAAATTTGTTTCTGCATAGCTCTAGAATTTTCGTTGCTTTTGTTTGACATGACCATCTCGTTACAAACTATGTAAATTGTTCCATTCATGAAATTGTAATTCTGGGTAAAATACTACCATATAATGCTAAGTTTCAAATTACTTGTCTTGTATTGTGGTTATATGCTATTCCACACTCTCGAGCTGCTTTTGTTTTTTTATGGGGTTTTTTAAAATTCTTAATGTGCTATTTATGTTTGCTTTTGATTAAATACAGATATGCTTAACATTTTTGCAGTTGATGTTTGACGCATTTGTCAAATCAACCATAGTCTTAAGAGGAAATCTTAACCAATAAAATGTCCGAAACTATTAAAGTACCTAATTTATGTAATCACTACAGTAGATTACAGAAAAATCAATTATGTCAGATACTTTTTGCTTGGTATGAACACATTTAAAATGAATTCAATCACCTACTAGTAAAATTTATTTGGAATTGAATTAATTTTAAAATTTGATTTTGGCTAAAATACATTTCGAAGAAATTTGTGTTTAAATGATTTTATTTAAGAAAAGAGTAAAGTTTAGTATTTTTTTTGTTCAACGCAAAAGTTGGTTAAAATTTCAATTCAAAATTAATATTGAATCTAAAGGTAATTTGGGTAGCTAAGTATGTGCATATATTAACATCAAATAATGATTAGTATTTTAATATAGTTTTGGATTATATGAATTCAAACCCGTAGTGATTATATTTGGTAAAGAAATAATGTCAATAAAATTATACTTGAATTATAATGAGCTATTTTTCACTTAAGTTTCTTATTAATTAAGACATCGTATTATTTATATAGATTGGAATTTCAACTTTTTGACAAAGCACCTCTGTATTAGTCTTTGTTATAATATTTCTAAAATGTAATTTAGATTAAACTGTAATTTAAAATATAATTTCAGATTTTATAATTTAAATAAAATTATGTAATATAGAATATGATTTTGAATTATATAACTTACAATATAAATAGGGATTCAAAACATAATTATAATCTGAAATATAATTCTCGTAATAAAATATTCTAGATTATGTCATTTAAAATATAATAATTTAGGATTTTATAATCTTAAAAGTGTTCTGGATTACGTATTTAAGAATATAGTTGAATTAATTTTGAGATATCACAACGAATCAAATTGCTCCATATATACATATATAATATGATGAGAGAAGAAATTACGAGAATAAAAAAAATATAATCTAAACGGTTTATTTACGAATGATAAATTGCCAAATCACATTGTGCTATACCTAACATGTCCACTGACTTTAGGAAGACCAAATAAAATTGTTGGTTTTCACTGTTCACCAGCACCCACCAAAAAGAAGCATTCACTATTGAGAAACGAAACCCATTATTTCCTAAACTTAAGGTTCTTCATGCATTTCAAATCATGGAATTGTGTCAATGTCACAGTTTAATACTTTGGTAAAAAATTGTTGATCCAATAATAAGTAAATATCATGTTATTATGTGCCTTTCACTGTAACTGAGCTGTGGAAGATCGACACATGTCGAAACCATCTTTAACTTTGTGAATTCCTTCCTTTTCCATGCCATGAATCTCTCCAAAACTTCTCACATCTTTATCAAAAAGTGTTTCGTAATTTAAATGGATTGAATTGCGTAAATGCAAAATGCCTTGCTTTTTAATGTTATGTAAATTCTTACTTAGTCTTTTGAAATTACGATATTATAATTTATCTCTTGAAGTTATACAAATATCATTTAATCCGTGAAGCTAGAACAAGGAAAAAAATGATAACTATTTAGTAATTTTAATAAATTAAATAACTGTATTATGATTCTCTGGTGGTGGAAAGTAGGTTGTAGAGTAATTTTGTTATGCATGGACTTTGCAGGATCAATGTGAGGTGAAAATAGTGACAAGAGTCACAAGAAAAAACTGAGTGCATAAATCAGAAACAAAGGAAAAGGAAAAAGAGGTAAAGATAGATTGATGAGAAATAACGTGTCGTTTTTATTTGAGGTGGAAGCATCTCCTTTCTGTTTGTTGCTGCTTCATAATGAAAAAGCCGCCAACGTTCTTCTCTTCCTCCCTGTTCTTCATGTTCCACCTTCCTCTGTTCTCCATACCCCAAATGTAGAAACAAACAAAAACCAAAAACCAAGGCACCCCTTTTCATTTTCTCTGCATTCTGGAAAATGGGTCGTCGTCATAACGATTCAGATTTCGGTAGATTCGCGCTTATCGCCCTCTTCTTGATTGGCGCAATCTCCTGCTCTGCCGTCTACCTTTTCCTTACCGTAGTCTTTGTGCCCGACATTGAATCTCTGCCTTCAGTGGAAATTGAGGGTCCAACAGAAGGGCAATGTTGCCAAGGGGTTGAGCATTTGGAGCTTTGGGGTGATGCTGTCAAATGGGGTTCTGAGTTTATGCTGAATTCCTCTGAGGAATGTTGCATGGCGTGTAAGAGAATGTGTACCGGTGAGGGAGGGCCCTGTTTGTGTAATTCCTGGGTTTATTGTGGCGATAAAGAGGCCTGTGGACCTAGATTTGGTGAGGTATCGTTGCATTTCTTTTGGTTTGCCACTGCTAGATTTAATTTATCATATGTGGCAAGTGATTTAGGATATTTAGTGTGTTGATTGGCTTGTGCTTTTGGCTTCTAATGTAGTGTTTATTTATCATTAGTGTGTAGTTTTCATTGGTTATACTTCCCCATGTGAGATCTAGCCTAAGATTATATTTTAATGCTACTTGTTCCCAAGGCCTGACCCCGATGATTGTGCATTGGGTAGGTCCGTTTTATTTTTATGCCAATGAGCCTAAAGCCAACATTTCCAATTATCAGAATTTAAAAGACGCTGTTCTCATTTTTTTCCTACTTGCAATTGGGCTTTATCATATCTTATGTTTTAATTCCTGAATAATTGATACATGGCGAACTCTTAGAGATCATCACAAGTAAGAATCTATTTGCTTAATGCCTTTGTGCTTTAGTTGAATGGCTTGATTTGGGAATTTGATTGAGTTGAGCATTAGAGTATCATCATTGTAAAGATATGCTGTTCTAGCTGGTGTAGTTTATCATTGCCTTGAATGAACAATTGAATAAGGATGAAATTTTAATCCTTTTTTTGTGCAGAGAATTTTAGGTGTACCTGATAGTTTATTCTAATCTTATTTCCTGCTTTCGTTTCAGTGTTGGTTAAAAAAGCAACAGGATGCTTTAAATCCTGATCGACGAGACTCGGGAGATAAAGTAATGTGGACTTCTGGGATGGTCTTTGATAAGGGAGAGGTAGGAATATTATTTATTGTAGTTTGTTCTATCAAATTATTTTATTTTGTTTATAATAAGTATTTTCTTCTCTGATAAAAAAAATGATTGCAACAGAAAACCTAGAAAAAAAAAAGAGATGTGTCATTGACACCTCCTCAAAAATACGGTGTTAATCTCCAACCAAATGCATGAGATTGTAGAACTTTTATGTTATGGAGGAACCTGTTTATGGATGAGAAACAAGGTAGAAAGAACTGCAATCCTCTGAGTTGTTATAAAAGACAGAGTTTTACTATACAACTAAATAGGTAGTATTGTATTTCCTGCCTGTTAATCTGTCAATGATTAGACATTCATGTTTTAAAATCTTCTCAATTACTTTTGAAGGATCTCTGATACCATGCCGCATTACTCTCTATATGTATTTTGAGAATCCTGCTTTATGTTAGAATCACTTCATTCTAATGTATTTTGACAAGTTTTATGTCCTTAATTGTATCCCATCTTTCTGTCCATAATTGAATAAAAGAGTAAGCATTAAGCAATGCTTTATGTTCATTATAATTTGCTCAAATATATATTCTCAACATCCTTTTGTTTTCTGCTCAGGATGAAGCTATGTGATTGTTGAATATATTATAGTTTCTGTAGATCTTTGAGCTATATATAACTTTCCCTTGTACACTTGTATTTTTAGGGAATTGTTGGTATAGAAACGGACTATGGAATTGTTCGTCTAAAAGTAAGTAATTCTCTGCATACCCACTATATTATATCATTTACATTCATTGCACTTACCCTGGTTATTTTGCATCTGGTATGCCAGACATGTTTTCCATTTTTATCTTATTTCTATCATGTATTTCTTAATGTTTAATCTAACAAATGAGGCACGTCCAATGTGTTTGAAAAAAATAAAAAGCATCTAGCTCTTAATAAATTGCTTCTCTTTATATTTCTGTATTTATGTGTGTGAAGTAGAGGGGCCAATAGATGCCATCCTTGTTTTGGCAGTGAAAGACTTTGCTGAGCTTTAGGTAGTATGTTTGTTTGGTTTATCAGTATTGTTTTATGTATCATTTAGTCATTTTACAGATGGACTACGAGAATTTTGACTATGCATAAGTTTGTTGATTGGCTTGCTAAAAGAAAAAAATAAGAAAAGAAAACGGAAATGAGTTCTCTACAAGCTAAAATTAGCTAAATAAAAATTTAGGAAAACTATATGAGATAGTCTCTGCAAACTAGCTTTGCAGAGTTTAGTTTTAAGTTATAGAGAAACTCATTTATTTTTTTCTTTTTATGTTTCTCTCGTAGTTATCCTTGTGGAGAAGCTTGTCCAGAACAGGCCTTATATACCTGAAGATAAAGAGAACACATATTTTTACACTCTGTAGAATTTCTTGTAATTGCACCCATTTGTGCCTTTTTTTCCAAAGCAGTATTTGATCACATGTTTTCCCATGATGATTATTTTTCAGCTTGAATCATCCATCTATTATCTACTTGGTCTGATTATTTTATGAAACTTTTCATAAGTTGCAGCTGATAGCATCAGCCAAAGGTTTGAATTGTAGCAATGTAAAGCATGTTATTGGTAAAAGATCACTTTGAGCGAATTATGTACATGTGACTTTTTTTAGGGATGTAGGTTCAGAAACATTTGAAAAGGTAGTTCTTTTAATGCATACAGGCTTGAAATGCATACATCTAGATATAATGGCTTGCTGTCTACGGATATATGATTTCGGACAATCTAATGTTCTTCTAGTTGTTCGATAGATAGATTGAAAGGAGGAAACTGAAAATAAATGTGTTCTTAACTTTCATTGCCACAGCTTTTGCCTGAATGCGCTCCAAATTCTGTCTTGTTCATTCTTTCGCTCTTGGCACTGCCTCACTGTATTGGTTGTCAGATTCTTAGAGCCGAAAGCCGAGGAAGCTTTTGGGATTCAGAAGGAAATCACATAAAAAGGGTAAGGTTCATTATGTTAATAAATATATCTTGTGCATAGATTTGCTTCTTTTTTATTTTTTGGCGATTATATTTTCAAGCAATTACTTTGTAAATGAATTAATTTTGATTAACATGATTGGTTGTTGTATTGTTATACTTCCTGCCAATATTAGTTAAATGATTTTATTTTGCTTTTCGTGATTCTCTTATATCAATATTTCTGGGTTTTAAGTAAACCTTTTGTGGCCTTCTACTTCTTCTATCGGCCATTTAAATGCAAAAAAGGAGGAACATCAACTAGTGGATCCTTTTGTGTTTAATACTGGTTCTATATCTACTTAATTTTTATCCTAGCTTTCTTGTTTTGAAATAGTTGAAGTTTGTTCCTGGATGGTGGAAACTTGTCCAGTGCTGGCTGCATTTTCATTTCTGTACAACTTAGTTAGCTCCAGATTATTGATTATTGATTATTGATACCCCCCCTTCCATATTTTTTTTGTTTTTGAATTTGAATGTTGATGTAGACTCCATATGGTCCTCCTTTTGCACTTATTCAAGGAACATTGGAATCCCCAGGGTCTATGTTCAAGGATATTCCAAAAGAGTACTGTCCTACCATAAGAAGAGGATCTGTAGCATGGGTTGGTTCTGGTCCAGAATTCTTCATCAGCCTCGCGGATCACGAGGAATGGAGAAATCCGTACACCGTTTTTGGCTCTGTTCTATCTGAAGACATACAAATCTTGGAGAAAATTTCTCAGCTTCCAACTAAATCTGAAATTTGGAATAACATTAAGATATCTATCTTGGAGAACCCAGTTTCATTACGGTTTCGAAGAATGAACAAAAAATCTTGAATCCTCAGTTTCTTTCATTTGTTAAGTGATAAGGGGTTCAATATGGATCTTGGGCTCAAGTTGCTTAATGCTAGCCAATCAAATAGAGTTGAGTGAGTATACAAGTTTGATAGGTATGTCTTTGTGGATATTTCATGCTTCTGTTATTTCGTATTTCCTTGAAGATAACTTAGTATAAAAGAAAGGGCACCATCATTCTCATCATACGTGAAATGGGATTATGCTCCAAGATACTACTAGCTGATAACACCCATTTGCAGGCATTATTACGTGCTACAAAATTAGTGAACATTTCTTAATTCACCACCAGATTAGGTGGACTCATTGTATTGAACTTGTGCCTTGCACTTCTTGCTTTTCATCATACAAAAGAATTTCGTGGCGAACTTTTAGTATTCTCTCATGTTAGGTAATATTTTGTAAATTTCTGGAAGGTTCCATTTTTGACATGGTGCAAGTTACATAATAAAATATGGACATAAATATTGGAACGCGTATCCATTCTGATAACTTTGAATACAGTCCAAAAAGCCTAGTTTTCATGTGTTTGTAACTCTCAGGAACCTAGAAAATCAATCTATCTAAATTAACAAATACTGGTAAAATCAATACAAATATAATGAGAAGAATAAACAAAGTGTTCCTTCAAAAAGAATCAAAAGGTTGACAACACAGTACACCGCGAAAGATGGCGTGACTTTAATTCTATTACATACGAACAACTTCGGAGAGAGACAAAAGGTTCAAGTGTAATTATATCGGTTTGAAAACCCGAATTGCGTGGTTAACAAGAAATGTAATGACAATAACTACTCTTACTCATTCAATAATCACTAAATTTCTTCAGAATTTTAACTTTACATCTTTTTCAACAAATATAGAAAAGAACTAGTTTAAAACGAAAATAATGACGTAGTGACCTAAATTACATGAATTATTCGTCTAAAAAATGTTTGTATCACTAATAACCATCATTTTAAGAATTTGTCGTTTGGTATAATAGCTGCAATAATAATTCTATATAGTTTAATTGCAGCTTATTTTTTTAATATTCTAGAAATATTAAATATTGCCAAAAATATGAAAACTTAAATTTTTATTAATATATAAAAGTAGGATTTTAGGTAAAAGGTCTTCCATGTTGATGGTTGGGTAGGATTAGGCAGAGTAGTAGTGAAGTTGATTTTAGGTGTAACGTATTGAAGTTTAGTTTGAAGTTAATTTGATTGAGGATTTGAGTAAGGTTTAAGTTGAAAAGAATGAAAATTGTGAAAGGCAGAGAAATGCACGTGATGGGGTTTAGAAATAATAAAAAGAAAAGGAGTAATGATGGGAGAAAGGAAGCATTGGTGTGGTGTGGAGAGTGAAAGGAAGGGAAGGGAAAGGGAAGAGAAAGGGAAGAGAAGGGAAAAGAAAATCGTTGGCGGTGGGTAACTTTAATAACACCCACCAAGTGCCCACCCCACAAACAGCTAATTTTGATGATAAGGGGAAGGGAATTGGTCATGGCCAAAGTCAGAGGTGGACCTCTCTCCCCCGCGGCGCACGTTAGCCCCTCTCCATCTCTCCCAAGCGGTGGTGCCCTCCTCATCCACCCACGTCACAAATTCAGCCGCACATCCCTCCCCACTTTAACAACAACCATGCCCCTTTCCCTCCACCACACCCAACCCAATCAACCTTCTCACTCTCTTCTCCTCTCCCCCTTATCCTCCGCCCCCCTCCTCCCTATCCTTCACCCACCCCCTTAACCTAATCAACACTACCTTTCTTTTCCTCTTCTCCGCCATGGCTTCCCCATCTTCTCCCACTGATTCCAACCCCCCCTCCGCGGTTCCCCTCCCTCTCCCCGCCCCTCCCTCCACCTCCTCCCGCCGCCTCCCCCCGCCCTGCTGGACCCCGGAGGAAACCGCCGCCCTCATCGACGCCTACCGCGACAAGTGGTACTCCCTCGGCCGTACCAACCTCAAAGCCACCCACTGGCAAGAGGTCGCCGACGCCGTCACCGCCCAGTGCCCCAACGCTTCCCCCACTGCCAAAACTGCCGTCCAGTGCCGCCACAAAATGGAAAAACTCCGCAAACGGTACCGCACCGAAATCCAACGCCTCCGCTCCCTCCCCCTCCCTCGCCTCATCAACAACTCCACCACCGCTTCGCCCTCCTCCTGGGTCCACTTCAAATCCATGGACTCCATGGAAAAAGGCCCCAACAAACCCCACACCGACACCACCACCGCCACCAACCCCAGCACCCCCTCCAACAACCTCAATTTCCCAGACGACGACAACGACGACGATCTGTACGAGGAATTCAAGAACGCCCCCGGATCCAACACGCGCAGCCTCAACAAACTCTACAAGAACGGTTTCGGATCCGGCTCCGGCTCCGGGTTCCGGATCCGGATCCCGGCGGGGGTGCCAAACCATACCCCTTCAAAGTTCTTCAGCGCGCCCCCTCCTGGCATGGCGCCGCGCAACGGCGCGAAGAGGGAGCGCGAGAGCGACGCGGTGGCCGAGATGGTGGGCGCGATAAAGGTGTTGCGCGACGGGTTCGTGAGGATGGAGCAGATGAAGATGGAGATGGCGAGGGAGATTGAGAGCATGCGGATGGAGATGGAGATGAAGCGCACGGAGATGATCCTGGACTCTCAGCAGAGGATCGTGGAGGCTTTCGCCAGAGCCGTTTCGCAAAAGAGGAGCAAGGGCAAGTCCACGCCTTCTCCCTCGTCGCAACCCTGATTACGAATATTGGTTGCTTTATGCCTCTAAGGTGTTTGATTAATCGTAATTAGTATGTTCTGTTTCTCTTTTAGGTAGCTTCATATTGCTATACTCTTCTGCTGTGCAACATTTGGTCATGTTTGAGATGTGTTGATTCATGTTCAATACTCTAGCCTCGGTCAATGTCTTTCATCGCCTTAATTGTAATTCTCTGTCTCATTACAAATTTCCTCATACTTCTCTTTCATTACCCTCTAACTTTCTATGTACTTTTTCATTAGTCTCCACTCTCACCTTTTGTTTCATAAATGAAGGTTATTATGTTATCTGTATAACATTTTTCTACTTAGAAGACCAAAACCACTGCCATGTCCAAAGCTAAAGTTGCACATACACTCTAAAAATGCAATTCAGGTTGGAGTAAATTATGTGGTTCCCTTGTGTTTAAAGCAAATTGTTCAACTCGGGACAGAAAAGGAAAGGATTTGGCAGATGATTTCTTCGCCAAAAGTTACTGTTTTAGTTCGAGATAAGATATAGATTGAACTGAAAATACATGAATCTCTTTTCATTTTTCATGCGTCTTGATTAGATTAAGCATAACTTTGAAACCCATATAAAATTATTTACCCGTGTTATCTTTTCTTTAACCCAGGTAAGTTATTGCATTTGGAAAGAGATTATTTAAATAATACCATCAAAGTAGTCTTGTTAGTGTAAGAAAAAACATGTTTAGAGAAAAGGTACTGTATAGTGCAACAGGTTGCATGTTCAGATGAACATCTTGTCAACCAAAGGAGTATCAAATTGTAATTTTTTTTAACAACTCTTTTTTATAGTTTTTATAGTTGAAAGTCATAGGTAAAGAGTAGTTGAGAAAATCAGAAGTGACGAAAAATAATTGTCTCTAACTCAACATAAGATCAAGAAGATTGTAGAGATTGTAAAGGAGTAGACATGGATAAAATACCAGTACCAGTCTTTATAGTTAATTATTTAGTCAGTTTTTTACAGTTTTTTTTGAATTTTTTTAGCCATCAAATGATCATCCTTTTGGGAACATCTTTTTAACTATCAAACGAGTCTCTTTTGTGAAAATTTGGAAGTTTTATTTAAAGATGTCTTTTTTTTTTAAAATGTGCTATCTCTATTTTTGAAAAAAATATTAAATTTCATCTTTTAATTTTCAATATTGTTCTTTCATCTAATTTTACTCATGTAGCAGTGTTTTAGGAAGAAGAAAAACATCAACTCAAATTTTCTTTTAAAAAATAGATAACCAATTTAAATATTTGTAAAGAAAAGATCCAAAGAAACTAAGTTGAATGGTAGAAATAAGAAGAGAAAACAAAGAAACATTTAAACCCTTTGATAAGCATCAAGTATGTTTTCCAATAGATTGTTGCCACATCATCAATTAACAATAACTTTAATCAAAACCTAAAAATATTTTATATGGATTAAAATCTTAAAATAATTATATTATGGAGATAGAAATCTATTTAAGAACTAAATTATTTAATGTAAATAATTTATATTGAATGATGAATAAGAATGTTTTATATCATATTATTTAACTTGTATTTTATTGTAATATTACAATAGAAAATTATATTTGACAACTTTGTGAAAAATAAACACCTATTTAACAACTTGTTTTAATATTAATCTTTAAGTTAAAACATAAAAAATTTAATATAATTAGTTCTCAAATGATAGTTTTATTATTAATAAGGTTTAAAAATATCGATACTATATTACGATTCAATAAAAAAAACAAAATGAAGTATTGATGCATGAACTCCAATAACAATTTATCATGATTTGTCAACATGGACAAAAAAAATCTTCTCTTCTATTTCAAAAGTTTACTTCAAAAGTTTACAAAATTTATATTTATTTATCTATTTATATCCGCCCAATCAAAGTATCTCCTAGAATATTTCTCCCAAAATATTTCTCCCTTTTATGAGTAAGTTCAATATCTTCTTTTGGGACAATTCTTTGTGAATCTCCATTTAATTATTCATGTTTACAATATTTAAAAATATATAAACATAAACAAACATAATATTATAAATTTATGATATTATAAATAATATATATATATATATATATATTTTTGTTTTTTTTGTTTTTTTTTGTTTTCCTCTAACATATGCCTCTGTCTTGAGTCTTTGATGTTGTCATGATTTTGCATTCTCCATTCTTGTTTTCCAGCAGTACTACTAACAAGAACGTATCTACACCGTTATTCCCATTTAGTTGTCTGTCTTGTTGAATAACAAGAGAAACACATTATTGATATTTGGTAGATTTTCTACAAGGAGAATATGCGTTCTTACATTTCCAGATAACTCAATAAAACCTGTGTCTAGAGTTTATGTATTTAGTGATAATCTTGATTAAATTACAAGGTATAAATAGGTCTCAAGAACTCTCTTCCTAAAAAACTTTCAAATATGTATAGTAATCAAAGACGTTTCTTACTTCTTGTTGATCGAAATTGTTTCTTGTAAGAGATCATAGATCCGAAAATGACCACTCTTGAAAAATCTTTCCTTAAATTTTCACATATTGTCAATTTAGATGGTGTTTTGTCCAATTTGCACTATCAAAGTTTGTGTTATGCATGAGATAAATCGTTCCTAAGCATCAAACATAAGACTGTCTCGTGCTGATTTTGTGATGTCTTCATTCATAAACTTGACTTTGTTCTTGGATACAGGGGCACATTTCATTCTTCTACTCCAAGAATGATAATTCATGTCATTTAGATGATTATTAACAAAAACCATGTCAATATTCTTACCTGAATGTAAGTAGTAAGAACTTGAAGAGTTTTGTGAAAGATCAATGTTGCTATTGGTAATGGAAGAAAACAAGGTACAACCGAGCACAAAAGATAGAGCTAGAAGACAATCCAAGAAAAAAGAAAGAAGAAGAAGGAGGAACAACGGGGAAAAAGAGTAGAATCAACTTGCTCAAAGATAGAACTAAAAGACAATCCAAGAAAGAAGAAAGAAGAAGGAGGCAGAACCAAAAAAAGAGTAGAATCAACTTGGTCTGATATCATATCAAGAATCCGTGTTGCAAAACAAACTATCACATGCAAAGGCTTAAAGACCCAAAAACAAAAGTTCACTATTGTTCACAAAATACATGCAAGGTAAGATATAAATACAAACGGAATAATAACGAAACTCGTGAGCTGGGCCATAAAAGGTCCAATACTAAAACCTCAATACCACAGTTCATCAGCAAAGAGTTTCAACATCATGCAAACAAAACAAAGCAAAACACATGCTGCAATAAGTTTTTGAATTTATGTGAACTCAATAGTTGGGATGTTGAGAGCTTAATCAGCTATGACATAAAGCCCCCCTCAACAATTACAGAAAAATCTTCCAAAGTAAAATCAGGTTCTCTCCCTTTTGATCTCCCTGCACCTACATATCTCTGGATAAGGTAAATCACGAGGAACATCACAAGACAGACAATGAGAGAAAGAGCAAAAGCTGCTGAAGTAGTAAACCAGAGGAGAGGAAGCTTGAAAATGCCACAAGTCACATCAACCCCTGACAACTTGCCCAACAATTTTAGAATATAGTGAAGTGATTCAGAAATCAATATCAGCATGATAGAAATCTGATACACAGGTTGCAGTGGCCAAATCAGCAACAAAACTAGAAGATAACCCACCATTATAGTCATTTTATCAGTGATCTCTGGATTAAACTCACCAAATGCTTCCCCAAAGCTCAGCAGTAATGTTGTGTTCGATAAGTTTCCCAATTTGAAATCAAATTGAGCTGACAACTTTTCTGCTTTGAATTTTAGAAAAGCACCACCCGACACTAGCAACATGTAATGAAAGTTAAAAGGAATATCCTCTATACTCAGCACTATAGAAATTATACAGTCCATGAAGCTGATAGAAGGAGGGTTTCTTGGTGGTTTTTCAGGAGGAGGCTTTCTTGCTGGTGTTTTAGGAGGAGGCTTTCTTGCTGCCTTTACCTGACAAAACCAACAAATCCAATCAAGTGTTTTTTTATAAGAGACAATTTAAAACATCAGAAACAACGACATGGTTGTGATGAAGAACAAGTGAAATGCTCATATCTTATCCAAGATCACGAGACAGATTCGGTTTCAGTAATTACCAGATCGAGTTTCTCTTCCTGTAGTGCCTACAATCATCATCAAATATAACATGTATTAGCTATGAATGAACAAGCAAAGAATCACACTAAATAAACAAGAAAATTAGATTTGCTACTGTTTATTACATTTGGGTTGTGTTCTTCAGACAGAGTCTCCCTTTCAATCTCCATATGCAAATTTACCCAAGGTAGTGCCGTTAATCAGAGCACAATAAGTTTTTCAAAATACAATTGTAATGATAAATAAATTTAACACTAAAGAACAACTGCAACATGAGGATGATGATGAAACGAGTGAAATGCACATGTCATATTCATGATCACAGAATAAATTCAGTAAGAATTTTTTCATCACTCACCTGATCGAGTGCCTTATTGGGCAGTATCTGCAAGAGTTAACAAATATATATATAGTATGTGTAAGTTATCGAACATCATCATCAACAAAAGAAAAAAACACAGACAATTAACGAACGGAATAAAAGGTTTGTCACTCTGTTTATTACGTTAGTGTTGTTATGTTTTTCAGGAGTGGTCTTCATCTTCACCTTTGCGTTAGAGATAAACTGCAGAAAGCTCCGTAGCATCACTAAACACAAGCTGCAGATTTGAAACAGAGGAATTCAAATCAAAGCAAACGCGTTTGCGTGTGGTATCAAGGAACAAGGAAGCTTCAGACTTTATTCACTCAAAGCACATACCTTCGTCACCTTTAGACAAATTCATACCAAAGAGAAGACATTGGAATAGAAAAAGGAATTTTGATTATATTACTCATTATATTATTCTGGTCTTGCAGAGTTTCATTTTCAAACCCCGGGATTAAGGGTCTCTCTTCATTTTTATTTATTTAGAGTCTCCATCTACCAAAGACAATTGCAATAAATTAACTATTTTTCAGCCTCCCTTAAAGTTTATGCAGATTAACGCGTTTTCCTAGTTTGAATCCATTGTTCTTGATCATTTTCGGAGAACACAAGGAGGTACTGTCATTTTTTTTCTGCAATATTGGTTTCTCATTGTGTGGAAAGACTAGAACTAAACTAACTGCTTGTGTTTTGTGGATCTAGCTCAACTTATCACATGCCCGAATTCATCTGTCCCATTTTTCCTTCCCTTATGATGGATCCTCAATGCGAGAACCGTGGATATGTGAGAGAAAATCACCTAACAATAGTAGGTGTTACTTCATTTACATCCATTGCAGCTATTACTATTTTTTTTCTGTTTTCTTCTTACTGATTACTCCTCTCACTTGTTCATCTGTAGTTCACTTTTTTGTTTCCAATTTCTTGTCTTGTTTCCTTAAAAAAACCTTTAATTTGTAATAATGACACAATGTTGTTTAAGGATTGAGTTGAGAGTATATGTGTATTACCACTTCTTCTTCTTCTCGTGCCTCAGTTCGAATTCATGAAACTGCTTTTAGAGCCCCGTGAACGAAAAGTGGAGTATACTAAACCAGTGTATTACCTTGGGAAAAACAAGTCCAATGAAACGCTTTGCTTTGAGGATAACTTGTTTCTTGAAGAGGAAACTCCATACTTCGACATGGGAGGTAGATTTTTGGCGGCTCCGCTCTCCACACATACTTGTGAAACTCTTAGCACGCTGCAGTGCCTCAAGGTAAGTTGGTAAGATTATTGCTTTGTGAATAATTATTCTGTATGATGTTCTTTTGCTTTCTGATTTGTCTTACCATGTAAGAGGATATATATTCTTTGCTTTTCACATCTTTGTTAGACCACTAAAACAAAATTACAGAATCTTGGTCATGTAAATTTTTCAAGGGAATTCTTAGAATTTTAAAACCGATATATGGTATTATTTTCTGACGATTTTAAGTTCACAAAAACTATCCTAGAAACCTACATTTTAGTGTAGGAACCCAATTATATAAAAGTTTGTGTTTTATGAAATTATAATGCTTGTGACAAGTTTCCATGTAAAACACTCTTAGAAGAGAAAAATATTTTATGTAATAACATACACATCAATTAAGCTTAACTTGAACATAAATTATTTAGAAAAATACTGTGATTTCTAACTGTAACTACGAGAGATTTCTGTAGCATTTCTGATCCTTCTTGGGACTTTCTATATGCTGCAGAAATATAATACATTTTCTGTGCCTAGTAACATGAGAGGTTTCTGTGACTTCAACGGGAAAATTCAAAAGGTGAATCAAAGAAACACCATTGCAAACGAGTTCTTGCTGGGTACCGATGAACCATCTATTGTTAATATACAGGCTGCAGTAATGCTAAAGAGTTCCCTACTGCAAGACAAGTTCACAGGTTGTGATCTAAACAAGAATAGCGAAATCTTGGGTTCTGAAAAACGCAAGAAAACCGTACAGCGTGTTTCATCTTTTGTGATGGCTTCCACTGTGTTTCTTTGGATTGGAATGGACTTGTGTAGCCAGTTATCAATTATCCAGCTTCAGCCAAAACATGGCCCCAGTTTGTTTTGGTCCACTTTTCTCAAGCTGTTCGGTTTCATGGCGTATGTTTCAGCTACTTCAGCGATGATTGTTGTTGGTGCACCATTCTCTGGCACGCAGAGTTGTATGCTTATGTTTTGGGCCATTTTGATGCTTCTCAATTCTGCTAAATCACTCACAGAAGTGTACCTTCCATTAATGGGAACCATTCTCACAGGTTGTTATGTGCTCGTGCTAAAGTACCCTTAATAGAAACTGAGCTTCTATAACTTAAACCAGTTTGTGTTACCTCCTATATATATAAATTTATCTTCTGTGTGTTAGTGTTTATGGTTGCTATCTAACATGCACCTTGATGTTCAGGATGTGCATCCATGCTCCAACAGTTTATAGCCATAGATTTTGTTTGAAATAATCATAAACTTTAAATAAAAACAAATATCTATGGCTGTAAAGGATGGTGTGCTTCCATTCCCCAAACTCATGGTGCATTTTAGAACCCTTTTGTTTCTTGTTCTTGTTTTTTTCTTGTTTGTTTCAATAATTCATAGGTGATACACCGTACTTTCGGTGCTGTACTGTATTGCTGTGTTGGATTTGACTTCCTTGTGGCACCATTACGTTGAAATTTTATATTCCAATGATTTAGTATGTGCAAATACCATTTACTAATTGTATTAGGCATGCAGTAAGTTAATTAGAATCTTATGTTACTGATATTAAGTAAGCTCCTAATGTTGTTCTTCATATACGAATGCATGCTTGTGTATGATTTAGCTTCAGCATAGAGATTTCTAATATTTAAGATTAAAACATTCATGTCTATATGTTGTAAATAATGAAATTATTCTAACACATTATACAAAAAAAAAAAAAAAATACCTCAATGTGTCACTTTAAAAATTCCTTCTATGAATTCCACAAATCGTGCTCTAGAATATTTTTTGGAATCATAATCTAAAAGTCACTTAAAAAAATGTAAAATGATCATTTTTTAAATTGTAAGGGTGCGCCAAGAAATTAAAAAGGTGCAGGAAGAAAGGCGCATTAATAGTAATCAAAGGTCCACGTAGGATCAATTATAGGCTTTTTCTTCCTGCACCCTAACATTTTCTTCCTGCACCCTAACATTTTCCAAGAAAACTATTTTACTCTTTTTAAAAATGACTTTGCTCTTTCTAGAATATTTTTGGAACATATTTTCTGGAATATATTTATTAATTTCAGATTTAACAATCCATAAATAAAATAAATGTGTTTTGAAAAGGATATTCCAGAATGATTTTTTTGCTTTCCAGATTTCCTAATATCTAAGAACACCCTTTCCTTGTGGAACCTCTGTTCTGGAAATATTTTTTACTTAAGAACCCCTATTCTGGAATTACCCAAAACTGTGAAACAATATTTTTGGTATTAATCATTAATTAATACTATAACTTAATATTTTCAATTATTATTATTATTAAATATTTTTCACCATTAAACAACTTCATATATTTACTTATTCAAAATATCCTTTTATTTTAAATAAAAAAATTTCATTATATAAAAATCACTTTTTTTCCAAAATGTTATACTTAGAAAATAAATAATTATAACATGCCATCTTTTACATCACTACATAATTTAATATATTATTCCATATAATATTACATAATTAACTTAACAAGTTTCTTAAAATTATAAAAATATTTACAAAAATTGAAAATTATTAATAAATTTAATTAATATTTTTATTATAATTAATGTATTTAATTTATATATTATTATGTACTCATTATTTACTCTGCTTGTTTCATGTGAATTTATAGTTTCTGTTTTTAATATTCATTTTAAAGTTTCAACTTTTAAGTTATTTTAATACACACAAAAAATAATAGTTAGTATATTAAAAAATTAAACACATATTTACAATATTAACTTAAATCATTAATTAATATCATACCTTAAATTTTTAATTATTATTATCAAATATTACTTATTTTAAATAAATATATTTAATTATAAATGCACCCAAAACATTAATTTAAATCAATATTTAAATTCATAATTTTATGATCTTGATATATTTAACCAAAATTTTCATATGAACATGTTTCATCTGTTGTCATTGCCACTTTTGTGAGTCTTTTTGGATTATTTTCACCATTTGCAGCCAATCATGGCTAATCTAGTTTCAGCCACTGCATGAACAACTTAGGCTTGTGTCCCCTTCCTCTGGTTGTTCAGTTTCATGGTTTTTATTTCAACAGTTTCTGCAATTATTCTGGTTGATGCACAGTTCAGTCGCATGCAAACTGCTATGCTTTTTTTTTTTGGACCATTTTGATGTTCTTCAAATCTTCTTCTCATATTGTGAATTTGTTAGGTAAACCATTACAATAAACTATGTTTTTTCTTCCTTCTAATAACAAGACTAGACAAATTTTTGTTACTTATTTATATAACATGAAACTCTTGATTGTTTTTAACTAAATCAATCTAATCTCTGTTCAAGTTGATTTTGTTTAGTAAGAAAAATAATTGAGAATTTTTAGCAAATAAAAATTTATTTGTTTGTATTTTATTTTTCTAAATTTGACTTAACCAATTATATAATTAAACACTAATATTTATTCAATAGTATATGTTCATTCACTATAAATTTATGATACTTAATATTACACATGTATATCCTAAAGTTTTTCTTAATAATTTGTTAAATATTACATTTATGTTTATTTAATTTAAAACTAAAAATATAAAAAAAAGTCAATTCAATATATTTCTTTTCATATAAAATGGTAATCATTTAAAAAATATTTATAAAAGAATAGCTAATGAAAGTCATTTAAGTTCTCATTATTGAATAAGAGTGTTGTTAGCTGTTTCTTTCATAAAAAACTCTTTTATAACTTTTATAATTAATTAATACAATGCAAGGAGAAAATATTTTTTTTTAATATTTATACAGAGCACCACACTAATGTTTTTTAAACACTACATTTATTATTACTGTGTGTACATGTATATAATATAATAGATTGATAGGAAATAAAATCATAAATTAAATAATACTTAGTGCATTAAGTATTACATTAATTATTTACTTTGAGTGTGTTTTACTTACATCTAGCTGTTCATATTGATGAGAGTCCAATGCAACTTAAGTATCAGTGACTTAAAGATGTATCTGTGGAAGATCTCACAATAATTGTATTTAATCTAGAAAATATCAGATATGGTAGCTGTTACACAAAGCAAGCATTTGTCGTTTATTTGGACTTTGGATTGTTTAATTTGTTTTATAGAAAATGTCTGAAACAAAGGTTTCTGAGTAGTGGTGAGTTAGACATGGTTGTAAGGAATTGGACAACAATATAAGAAAATGGTAAGAAAAATGAAAAATATTATAGTATTTCTCTGTTTTGTAGCTGCATAGATGCCGATAAAGGTCTTACACAAAAAAGTTATTGTCACCATTTTCTATTTGCAGTTACAGCCAATTGTTCCAGCGTGGTTATCTAATTTGTAGCCTAAATCCACCTCATTCTAGCTGTAATTTTAAGGTCCAGTTGTTGCTATGCTGCTATGTAGTTACCACAAGGAATCTTCATTAATTCAACAATAACTTTAAGGAATGTTATTTTAAGATACTCAATTATTGTTTCTGGCTAATTATTCATCTCTTAATTTATCAAACTTTTGATGAGATAAATTATAGATAAATCTTATATCATGTTAAAAAATAAATTTTGAATTTAATTTAATCTTATAAAATTAATTTATAAAGAAAAAATTACTTAAATATATTATTATTTTTAATGGATCCAAACACACTTCAAAGGAATAGTTTGCATTTCAATATTAGGTAAAAATTTAAGTATCCCTAGATAATGTTCTCTAATTCATCATCGTCATTAAAAAATTATTAAATCAATTCCATTAGCATTATCAGATAATTTGAAATAGATCTAGATAAAATCATTACTTTATTTATATTCAATTAAACCATACTTTTATTCTCTATATATACAATTTCTCATTAAAATTGTTGTGTGTCATTCTTTTTAATATAATTTTAACATATTTTCACATTAGCATTATCAGATAATTTAAAATATATCTAGATAAAATTATTACTCTATTTATATTCAATTAAACCATATTTTTACTCTCTATACATACTATATCTCATTAAAATTTTGGTGTGTCATTCTTTTTAATATAATTTTAACATATATCCTTGACGCGTTTATTACATATATAGTATGAGTTGATTTTGATAATTTAATATTTATAATTAAGACAATATTTAATTTAATTCCATTAATGTTAGTAGAAATTGTGTATATCATTCTTCTCCATATAATCTAAACACGTAGTTAACGTGTTAGTTACATAATGATATTCATAGTTTATAATTAGCACTAATATATTACAAATATCAATGTTTATAATATTCATATTTTATAACTAATATAATGAGATATTTAATTTCATTATTGTTTTATATTTTGTAACTAATACTAATGATATATTTAATTTTATTGATACTAGTAAACTATGGTACTACATAGTGTTGAGATATTATAGTAATCTAGTAATGTCGAGAATATATCAGACAAGCTAATCGAAAATCACTTGTCACTTGGTCGACTATAACTCGACACCTCAAGGACATAAGATATTTAAGTGCAATATTAGCAGATAAATCATATTTCATGTCAGACTAATACAAAGATTAAACATATAACAAATATTAATCTAGGTCCATCAACATGAGGGTCCAAAGTACACACTATAAATCAAAGTACGTATTTAATATTATTTATTACTCTCACAAACTGAATACCAAACACTGATCAAACCAGAGTACGCATTTAATATCATTTATTACTCTTACAAATGAAATACCAAACACTAACTTTAACATCGAAAAATCTTTTACAAATACTTTCGAAACAAAAACCATAAACCCTAAACAAAAACCGATACCTATATAATATGATACAAAATGTTATAAAACAAAATTGATGGATGTATATTTATAATGTTTAGTATTCATAATTTAGCACTAATGGGATATTCAATTTTATTAACTCCCTTCTCATATTGTTTTGATAAAAAAATTTAAATTATGTTTAACATTTTAAAATAAATTTGATGAGCAGGATGGAATAAATGGAGCCTTGTACATTACCCAAGCATTCACCAACCCATTTCAGAAATGAAAGAACCTTTAAGATGCCAAACATCTAAATCTATCTTGAATCCAAGCACCACCTTTCTCTGCTTTTGATTTATAGGGTATGAGCAGAGAAGAAGGAACAAAAGCAGCATATACTAATGCCATGGACCAACACAGCAAATCCATGTTATGTCACCCCACTTGTTCAGAATCAAAACACATGCAAAGGTCGCCTAAAACGTGGGACCCTTAGAATACCATTGCAAATTTCCCACATGTAATCACATGATGGGTATGGAATGCCCAAACCCTTGTCACAAGTCACAAATAAATAACCACACAAAAAAACACCACAATTCCTTTGCAGCAAAGAGACATCACCAATCCACAATAAACACCACCCTCTTTCCCTCTATTGCAAGTCAAGTTTTGAAACAAAGAAGAGGAAAAACTAAAATCATTACCCAATTCAAACACCATCAACTTTTTAAGCCGAAAAGGACACAAGCCACCACAAATGCCAACTTACACAGATAATTTAAATTACAAAGGGGCATTTTGGCCAACAAAAGTACCTACCTTTAACAAACAACCTCTATCACTAGTTTATCATAAACCTTTTGCTATATATACCCTCTCTGTCTGACATCAATTCCAAGCACTTTACTACCTACAATTGATTCCATGGCAGAGCTTGAGAGTCCTACTGTTATGCCTAAGTTGATATCTTTTCTCTCTTCTCTGCTCAAAAGGGTTGCTGAATCTAATGATCTCAACCAGCAACAACTCCACCAAAAGATCTCAGTTTTCCATGGCTTGACTCGCCCCACCATCTCAATTCAAACCTATCTTGAGAGAATTTTCAAGTATGCCAACTGCAGTCCATCATGCTTCATTGTTGCATATGTCTATCTTGATCGCTTCACTCAAAGGCAACCCTCCTTGCCCATCAACTCCTTCAATGTGCATCGGTTACTCATCACCAGCGTTATGGTGGCTGCAAAATTCATGGATGACTTGTGAGTATCTTTGTATAATCAAAACACTGCTTAATTTTCTTTTCTTTTTTGAATCTAACACCCTTCAACTTCAAGTCCATGATAGTCAATGATGAATCGTAAAGATTAGTCCACTCTGAAATTTCTGTGAGATATTCTTTTCATGAGGTCAAGCTAATTGACATGGAATGGAAGAGCAAATTTAAGACAATTCTGGGGGGTGATTGAATTTCCTGGTAACAATTTGTTGTGATTAGATACCCGTAAACCAGCCAACATGGTGGGGTATGTATGATTAACAGTTAATCATGTAATTTAAGTATGTAGTGGTAATTTGTGAATGAAATAAGTTACAACATTTGTTGGAAGAGGTCAGATCCTTTCAACCAAATCAGAGAAAAACCAATAGAATTGCTCTGCCATTCCTGTATATGGAGATTGATTTTTCTCCATGTTGATTGTGAGATACTTCATTTCTAGAACAAAAACAAAATAAAATCTCTAATAAACCCAGATCTTGCATGTTAGTTTTTCCCTGTAAAGTTTATTGGTTTTCATTTTCTACCATAATAATTCTCTGGTACATAGATGTAAATTGAAAACGACCATGTTTCTTAAAAGAATATAGTCTTGCTTGTGAATACTACTATGTCCAGGCTGGCCTTACCTTGGAAAGAGACAACCCACCCATGTGACCCCACCACTTTATTGCATGTACGCAGCAGCTAACTTTTAAAGACAATCATGAACTTCCTGAAAAACAATGTCTCTACACAAATCTATGGTCGAATTTAGCACAAGACATAAAAGGAAATGCCAAACTCTTAATGATTATTGACTTGCTTGTTTTATCTTAAAAAATTTACATGCTATTCAGCAAATTCTTCACTCTTTCACTTTCTGTTCCTCTTGAAATCCTTAGGTACTACAACAATGCTTACTATGCAAAAGTTGGAGGAATCACTACAATAGAGATGAATTTTCTTGAGGTGGACTTCTTATTTGGTTTGGGTTTCCATTTAAATGTAACCCCTGGCACCTTCCAAGCTTACTGTGCACATCTCCAAAGAGAAATGCTGCTGATTCAGCCACTGACCTTTGCAGATTCTTCCCTAAGTTTAGGAAAATCACTAAAGGCACATTTATGCTTCAACGAGGATGAATCATCTTCCCATCAAAAGCAACAACAATTAGCTGTTTGATTTTCTTGCATTTTCTCAATGCATGTAATCAGTACTCTAGCTGTAGATGTAGTGAACCTATTATAGATTTGCAAATTAAATCATTTTGCTCGAGCACTCTTCTTACTTCTTTGTGTCTCTAATTACTTTTTTTTTTTCTCTTTCTGAGTTCTGGTTGATTAAATTATTTGGTATTGTACAGAGTTACAGATAATTGTCTCTTCTTTACAGTCTGGCTAGATAAGTCTGGTATTTTAGTTCTACTAATATAATAATGTATGTTTTTTGTATGGTTGAGACCGATTCTTGTCCACCTTTGGATTCCATAGCAATTTGCAAATTGTATTGTCACTTAAAACAAAGGGAAAGCTTTTAACAACATTTTGGACAAAAATGCGTGGTGACTGAGGAGTGCATGGCCATTTTGGCCATAAGAAGACAAAAGAATGATGTGCACAGTTCAATAGATAGGTACTATTTTAATGTAACCCTGTGCTAGTCTACACGGAATAGGGTCCAGGGATCAATAAGAGATTCAACATGTTACTTGAATGGAAAAAGACTGGTGAAACCTTAATTCCAATTGACATGAAAAAACCAATATAGATATAATCTAATATCAAAAATACTATATACATGTTTCTATACTTTTGCCTTTCTATGCTCAAGTGGGAATATGAATTACTAGGATTTTTTTAGAATATTCAAGATTATCTTGGGATTATACTTGATATGATTGTGACTTATCTCAAAAAGTGTCTTTTACTTTGTATCTACACAAATTGTATGAATTGTTAATCTACTGATATATATATACATGCTCACTTGGGGTGTTAGAAAGTCTTTCACACTATGGTAGCTATACATTATAAGCATAATCACCGACATTCCATTCAACATCAAACAGGTAGTGCATGCTAATTGACAGTTGGGCTAATTCTTCGGGACTGAAGAAACATGTGCAATAAAGGTCAACCAGAGTTAGTTGGCTGCATGTATATAGAATAAGACAGAAGGATAATAGTGCTAGTACCAAGTGAAAATTTTGACTGCTTGGTAAGTGTTTTTTTTCAATATATATATATATAAAAGATATATTTTTCTACAGTAATGATATAACAAGGATTTGCAGAGTTCACTGTTTCAGAAAGAATAAAAAGCTGTAGTAAATACCATAGAGAAGTGTTAAAAACACATTATATGTGTTAGGGTGCTTTTGGTTCATCTGAGGTGGTGAGCTATTCAGGCAATGAGGCCTAGAAGCATATCTATGTGTGAAATGTCTTAAGTGACTTTGGTACATCAACTGATACTGACATGACAGTCTGAATCATCAGAGCAATTTTGAAATATCAAATATGATTGGATTATATTTAGAAGATAAGAAAGTAACTCTGTTTAGTTTAGAATCCAATAGAAATAAGCTTAGTATATTGAATAGCGTGTTTGGTCTTATGTATAAAACATGTGTTTTTCATGTTTATTGAGAAGTTCAAAGTTATAACTTCTGTAGTATTTTCTTTATGCAAATTGATGTAGTTTTTCACTTTTACAGTGAGTCTCCAAACAAGTAAGAATGTGTTCCATTTTATACTTTGAAATGTCAAAAATTAGTTTAAAATTTTGAAGTATGGAAATGTTATCCAAATTGTTACTCCAAGAGAATCTTACAACTAATATTTCACTACACAATGAACTAAAACTAGTTGGTGACACAATTTTTTATAATCTTTGCTTTTCTATTGAACTAGTATATTTTATTTGAGATAGTTAACATAAATTATGGATAGAAGTCACATGTTCTATCATCTTCTTCTAATATATTCCTACCACTCCCTTCCAAATTAAAGTGCACCTTATCAGTTATCAGTTTCTGACCTCTTTCCAGAATAGTTGGTACTTGCTGGATCTGCAAGCCATATTTTGAAGAACATAATCATGTTGAGTAATTATTACATTGAGCAGGTTAGAAACTTCAGGAGAAAAACAAGTTCAACCAATTCATAAATTAAGAGGTTAAAATGTATCATTAATTATTGATAACATACCTGTCATATTTCACTAGCAGAAACTGGTATAATTGCAAAAGATGATTAATAAAGTGATTTTACAAATATGATCAGTTATAGTCTTTAATATTCTAATTATAGATTATATGAGAAAGACTGTTAAAATTGAAACTCGATGATACTAAACTATTTTATCTAAACTGAGAAAGAAAAATATAATTATTTCTATCATGAAGAGTATAAAAGAAAAAATAGAATATTTGTAAAAAAAAATTTATTAAAAATGTAAAAAATAAATAATAATTAAATATTCTTATTTTCATACTCAATTTTTTTTAACAAAAGTTTTTAATTTAAAAAAAAAGAGGAACCCAGACTTAACATATGAATGGTGTGGAAAGTGACTTCTGTTTTGTAATGGTGAGTCAATTTTCATTCTTTTATTTCTTTACGAAGAGGGATCAAATTATATTTTCACAAGTTATACTATTTTTTAATATTAATAACTTTTTATTACATCCTTTTATTTCAAAATATATAGTTAAAATGGAACTTCTTGTCATATAAATTATATTGATAAAATCTGGAAAAAAAAACGTTATTTTTAACTCTAAAATGTGGTACTTAATTAACATAAAATAAAATAGAAATTGTACTGATATGGACTAAACGGTTAATATCACTCTGCTCCCACAGCCGAGTAGACCGAATGATACACGTATGTGAAGGACAACTGACACTCCTTCAATCAAGTAAACCATCATTATGAATTAGATAATACACCTCTAAGTGTGATCCACCTCACTAATTCGGTCAAATAAGGTAAGTTCATTAAAATAATATAAATAACGCACATTCTAATAACAAGGTACGTCATTAATTACTGTACAACTTCGAGTGCCGAACGTCTATCAGAGTACTTTCTCTAGATACTCCCATTCGGCATTCTCCTTAAAGACTGAGCGATTAGGTGACCGAGACCCTAAAAGAGTAGCACGAAGACTGAAGGAGTAGATTAAAGTGTGAGATGATTGATCGACAGGAGGAAGAAGAGCGAAGTTAGTCAACAGTTCTCTAGATCTCATCTCCTTAAAAAGTGTCATATAATATTATTTGAAGGATGTATTTTAATTAATGTAGTATTGAAAAAGAAAAAAATTGGCTTAAATTCTTGTATATAGCTCTTCCTAAAATATAACACTATTGATGTATTATATTTATATAAAATTATTTAATATTCTATTAATACATATTAAAATCTAAAAAAAAGTGTGACACGATTAACTAATAATTTTTCTCTTGATTAATACAATGTACAACACAAAATCGCACTTCCCAGTTCCATTCAAAACGCAAAGAAAACTTGTCGTATTAGTGTTATAGAAGATGAATTTTTTTATTAAGGTTCTTTTTATTAAAAATAAAAAAAAGGTGTCAAAACAACATTGGTCTTGCACTTTTCTTCATTTTGTGTTACCAGGGTTTGTATTCTGTACCCTGTAAAACTCAAATGCATCTCCATACTTCTTGTTAAAAGATAGAAATATCCCTTCTTATATCTATATTTAACTTCTTTTTTCTTCTCTCTATCCCTAGTGATAATTTTCTTCCTCCTTTCCGTGAGTAAGAAAAAAAAGTAAGTTTAAGGTCTATTTTTATTCTTAGTAGTTTTGTTTATAATTTGATTTTTTATCTGAAAATACATTTTAAATTACACAATTTAAAATGTATATATTAATATTTTTAAAATATAGATTAATTATTCGTTATTATTATTATAAGAAATATGATCCGGATCAAGAGTGGATCATAGGGTAAATATATAGAGAACAATAACTTCGATCCATAAAATGAGATAAGAAATAAGTTATTATTGTTGTTATTGATGATGATGTGTTGCCACCATTTACTAGAGGAGAATATGAGAAAATTTGGAACATAGTTTTTCACGAGACCTATTGAGTTACACTAATTAGATGACATAAACATTATGGAGGATTGAGCAAAACTAAAGTTGGTTTCTCACCGACCTAAGTTTGAGATCACTCATTTCCAAATTAATTTTAAAAGGGTCAAAATATATTTTTAATTATATTGGGGTGCAATTGAGTTTTATGGGGTAAAGAATGGAAAACCCTATAATACTTCTCTCTATTTGTTTTTGGTAACCCAATAAGCTAAACCCAAAAACGAAGCAAAGTTCATCCACACAAGAAATAAAGAAAAGGATAAATAATTGGCCGAAATAAATTTTTAAGAAATAAAAAAGGGTTCTTTTTTCTGGATCCCTACATTTTTCTTCCTACACCCTCACAATTTTCTAAATCTCGAAACTAGCCTTAATCTTTAATTTGAAAAGGACACCGTGATTACTAGAAATATGGATCTGGGAATGTGTTACGGATTCATCAATCCGAAATTGAGTTTTTTTTTTTTTCGGATGAGGGGGTGTTCTGGAAGCAATTTTTGCATAAATTATTGATTTTCGGATTGCTGAATCCGGAAGCCTAATTTTGTTACGGATTCATGGATCTGGAATGCTTCAAAAAAAATTACGGATTTCTGAATCCAGAATGCATATTTCTGTTATGGATTGGTGGATCTGGAATGCTTTTTTTGAATGATGAATTTTTGAATGTGAAATGCATATTTTGAATTACGGATTGATGGATCCGAAATTTTACCGGAAGTGCCAATCCGAAATTTTTCCGGATTCCATAATCCATAATGCAAAAAAATAAATACAGTTTAAGTGCATTTTAGGGTTTTTAAAAAATAATAGGGACAATTTGGTCTTTGCATAACATTGTGGGGGTGCAGGAAGAAAAATGTAGGGGTGCAGGAAGAAACTGCCAATAAAAAAAGGCTGAAATTGGGAGCCCAATCCAATAGAAAGTAATATGTTTGTTCAGTTTGACTCAAATTTATTTGATCATTTTTGTTTAATGACAAAAAAAAAAAAGAACTAGTAACAAAGACAATAACACTCAAGTTAAAAATAATTTGAGAAATAAAAACTAATTATTCATAAAAACAATTTGCATTTTTGGGAGGTGGTAAGTTTCAATTATAAAATTTATCAAACAAATATATATTTTTTAAAATAATACGATAACGAATAACTATTTAAATAAAAATGAAAATCGCTATCTACTCAAGATTTTTTTATAAAAAGAATATTATTCATTATGCTTTAAATCTATGTCACTCTCGAACTTATAATTACTCGCAAAATCTATTGAACTATTATAAATTGTCTTTATTAATAAGAAGACCAAATACGACACTAAAATATCCAAAAAAATATGAAAAATTACTACGATGAAAAAATATTTGTTGAACAGCAGTAATATGATGAAAATAAGTATTTATATCACAGTTCAAGCAATCAATTTTTAACGTTCCTATATGTTTATCTTATTGGTAAATTTTCAATTTAAAATCAAAATGAAGGAAAGGTGAATAGACTCACTTTGAATACAAATATAATCATTTATAACATAACATATTATAAAGGTAATATAATATTGAAAAGAAAACCACATAATACTTAAAATTATATTCATATACCATATTTTTAAATATAAAAAAGAATATAACAATTTTAAAAAAAAAGAACCATTAAATTTGAATTTAAAGAAAAAGGTAAAAAAAAAAACTTTTCATAAGCTAAAACTAACTTATACATAAACACACAAAAATTAGAAAAATTGTATTGGAGAATTTGTATTAATTAATATTACGAGGTGGACTTTAAGCATAACTCAACCTCATAAAACCGATTCATAAGGTTGAGTTGCACCCACTTATATATAATGAAAGACTATAATTTTTAGTCCATGTGGGATCTCCAACAATTAATTCATGTAAAAGTTAATTTTAATTTTTATTATTATTTTTCTCACGTAGGAAGAGTTTATAGAGAAAATCGTTTCTAACAAATTCATAAATAAATATGGAAATTTTGGTCTATCTCAAACCTAGTTTTGTACAATAAACTATTTATACACTGTGTAGCACTGCTACACAAAGAAGAGACCAAGTTTTGGAGTATTTTATCCAAAATCCATTGCAAACTATATAAAAAAAACAATAAAGTCCTTGCTAGAGATGCAAAAGGTTAAGAATGATCTGGGTTTGGTGGAGTGTGTGTGTCTTTCACAAAACGTTTCCTCAAGAACAAGTTGAACATAAGAACCAAAATTCTGAGAACAATGGGCCCCGTAGCAGTGATAAGGACATAGCGTAAATGGATAGGGTCCTTTGGAGTGACTGCAACAATGGCTGATCCATAACTCACAGACATGGAAACAGTGGCTGTCCATATCTCCAATTGGAAGGGAAACTTGTGTGTGAGTGAGAGAATGATGAAGACGGAATTAGCAAAAGCCAAAGTGTTGAAGATGAGGAAAACATAGTAACCTTTTTTGTCTAAAGAATATGTTGCTTTTCCTGCATGTTTTCCATCCTCAGTTTCTTCCCAAACTCCACCAGGAGGATTCACTGCAGCCTGAAATGTTACTGCAGCAACCAAAGAGAAGATGATTAGAAGAATGTTTATTGTTTCACTTGGTGTGTCCCTTCTTTCTTCATACTGAAAGTATCTTAGCCAGTTCTTCCCTGTGCCTGGAAGAGTAACCATTTTTTTGTTTTGTTAGAGGTTATTCAAGCTGCTTAGTTGAGTCTGGTATTTATAGAAGATATTTGAGGTTGGAGAAGTGGAAGAGAAAAGTAGTGGTGTTAATTATCATATCTTATTGGGAAAATTTGCTATAATTTTGCAGAAACAAAATATGGAAAAGGTTCAAGGTTCACCTAAGTTCCGTGACGTATTGGACTAGTTAAAGAATGAGACAAGAAAAAGCTATCATCTAGTAATGATTTTTCTAAGGTTTAATAAGGACAATATATGGATTTTTAATTATTTTGAAGTGCAAAGTTGTGGATTCATATTTTTCAGGAGTTGGCTTTGCAGTAGGATACAAGAGTTGTAGTTGCTGGATGAAGAAGTTGTTCTTCCAACAGAACACCTTCCAGTTCTTCAAGTTCCGCTTCCAAAAGAAATTCAAAATGGTCCTAAGACATGCACTCAGACTCTATAACCAATGTGTCTTGTTCAAATACGTGAAAAAATCAACTTAGATAAGAGGTTATATCTGGTGTTTTTTTTTGTTATCCACCTTCAATGGTTGAAAGAATAACTTTTTTTTTTATGCTTGAAACCTTGAAGAGGACTTGTGATATACATCGTTATCAAGCACTAAATTAGGTTCTCCTTAGTAAAATTCAACCTAATCTGTTACCGATAGGACAGAGGATCGAGTCAAACGACATTCGTATATAACAAATGCGTAATAAAAAAGCAATTGTAATTAAAGTTGAATGAGTCAAACACACATCTCGAAGTACACTCACGAAATATCAGGAGGCCACTACATACGATCTAAAGGTTACTACACACGGCTTGGTGAACTGACTCATACAAGTGAAGACCCAAGTCAACCTATATAAGGGACTTCTAAAGGGAGTGTTAGTACATCAGTTATGATATTACCCTTTTACTCTGTAATTACGTAACTCAGGGTTATATATACCCATCTCTTGCTCTCACAATAACACACTCAGATTTATCTTTCTCTCTCTTCCTTCTCTCTCTTCTCTCTCCAATACTCTCTCTCTTATTCTATATGGTCTACAAAGCATCATGACTTCATCATCATCTCTTTCTGAAAATTTTTCTTCCAAAACAGAGCCTGCTGCGCCCTATATTTTTCACACTCCTATTCCGATAAAACTCGATGCTGATAATTTCTTGATTTGGCAGCAACAAGTCACTGCAACCTTAAGGAGCATGGATCTTCTACCTTTCTTGGATGGGTCTTGCATGTCGTCACGCCTCATTACTGCTGCTGATGCCTCTCCTAAGTCTGTCAACCCCAAATATCTTACATATGAGCGTTAGGATCAGGCTGTTCTTGCATGGTTATTGGCTTCCATGACAGCTCACAAATGGTGGGCTTGGATTCATCACATCAGGTATGGAGCAAACTTCAAACCCACTATGCCTCTCAAACCAGAGCACAGATCAAGAAACACAAACAACATCTACGTAACCCCAAGAAAGATA
>Ga0123342_1000145_pt1 | contig 89546 bp, 51 predicted proteins | sample Turbeawhitnodule_FD_89960 | JGI IMG/M metagenome (GOLD analysis project Ga0123342, IMG submission 89960) | Root nodule microbial communities of legume samples collected from Mexico - Turtle bean Mexico white nodule | ecosystem: Host-associated > Plants > Roots > Nodule | place: Mexico: Nepantla...
AAAAAAAAAAAAAAAATATATATATATATATATATATATATATATATATATATATATTACTTTAATATTATTTTACTTAACTTTCCTTTTAGTTAAAGTAAAAGTTGTTTTCAAGACAGATATTGTATCACACTTTTGATATCACGCATCACTTCATTTATTTGTTTTCTTGTTTAAGTCTCTCTTTGGTAAAATTTATATTTTAAAATAATTTTTATTGTAACTTTTTAAACAATAAAAATTGTTGTCTTAAAAAAAACTATAACTAGCATTGTGAACATAAAGTTAGGAAGGAAGAAGCATATTATTTAGAAGACCATTACTTTTACATGTCGAGTGTTATTTTTTTATCTACTTTGAAATATTTTAGAATAAGACCAGAGTCAAAGTTGTTCCTTAACATAGGTAAGAAATATAGAATAAACTTATTCTAATTAAACACTGGTTCAGCATTTAATAGTTCAATCATGATTCAATCGATATTAAGAAAATCATCATAACAAATATATACTTTTAATATTTAAAATATATATAAAAATCAAAATAAAACATATTATCATACTTCAATTAATTTTTGTAATATTTATTATTATTAATAATTTTATAAGTTGAATTAAAATAAAATAGCAGATATCTTAAATTGATTTTTTTTTTAAATTAAACAATATATTATTAAATATTTCTTCATTAAACTGATTCCTGAATTTTCAATTTTTTTTATAAATTCTTCTTTAAATTGATTATGTAAATAAATTTCTCTCGACCTAGCTGAAACATATTTAAAAATAAAATAGCTTAAACTTGTTTTTACAATGTCAGGTTCTTTTTATAGTGACTTTTTCTATCTTCTGCTTTCAGTTTTCACGGTCTTCAGGTGTGGTGGTTTCCGATTGGTTATTCTTTTTTGTCGAGTGAGTGGGAAAAACTTGCAAAGGCACTCTGACGATCAAATTAGTTTGAGTACAATATGAGAACAAAAATCACCTCTATCACTTGACTTCCTTTGGTATTTATATATTTTGGATGAGCCTCAACTGTCATGGATCCGCTCGTGGGTCAAAAAGAAGATTCAATTGTGTCTTAAACACGATTTATAGCTAATTTGACTTAATCACGGTTAATTGTGAATTTACGAGCTGTGTTTGATTTAAGAGAGTTATTCAGTCTTCTCGACCATTCAGCCATATTGACCTTCTCAACTATCTAGTAGTACACTTGCCTCCCACACTCTATAAAAATGATTTAAAAATAAAAATTATTTTATTTTTAATTAGTTACTGTTATCCATACCAAAACCTAACAAAAAGAGATGAAAGAAAATAATAAATATCATTAAAAATAAATTACTTATTATAATAGTTACCAAAAGAAAAAAAAAAGTATAAAAATCAGTTTATAGTTTTAGTAAATTATAAAAACGATAGAACTAAATAATAAAGATGACAATGAAACAAAACACGTAAAAAAAAAAGTGTGCTGGGTTAAAAAACTAATCTCTACTATATAAAAAAATAAAGGAGTGTTTTTCCCAGCACTCCAACAAATGGCTTCTTGCATCTCATCCATTTTACTCATTTTAAAAATGATTTTCAGATTATTTTTTTTGAAATACTTACGAAACATATTTTTCAGAACAAATTTTATGAATTTTAAATTTATCATTTTGGAAACTAAAATATGTGTTTCAAAAAAGATATTTAAAATGAAATAAAATAGCGAAAATAAAAAAAAGTTGGAGCTATAAATAAGGAGAATTGCAACTTGCTGGTATATTTTGAAATCCCGCCCAATTGAATCTCTTTATCCTCGTTTTTTCAAAAAATTGTGGTCGTTTGTTGTCTGTTGGTGACTTTAACGTTGTTGTTACTAGAGTATTGTTCTCTTCTCTTCTCTTCTGCCCCAACAACAACACTCACCAAACCACGCTCCCTTCACAAACCCTAGAACAACAACAAATCCTCTTCTCCCAAATCTCCGATCCCATCCTCAATGGCCAACTCAGATTCCTCTCTTCCTCTCTCCACCGTCTGTTTTCTTCTCCTCTTTCATCATTTCTCAATCCACCTTTAATTGCAATTCTTAAAATCCCTACTAATTTTCTTTTCGTTTTCAGAAGAAGGAGAACATCACTCCCGTCACCTCTAAAATCGCGGTATTTTTTTAATTTTTTTTACATTTTCTTTTTATTCGTGAAATGGAACTCCCAACCTTGTCTAAATTTTTTCTGTATTGTTCCAGGAACTTAATGAATCGAGATCGGAGCTTCTAGGAAGAATTCAGAGCTTGAAACAGGTGGGGCATTTTTTTTTTTTCATTTCTTATTGGTGCATTGTTTGTTAGCTATTGTAGTTCACTATTCTACCTGCTGGTTTGCTGCTGCTGATTTTGTTTTCTTTTGATATATTTGTAGGATTTGCAAAGTTGGAGGTCTAAGTTGGATACACAAGTCAAGGTTTATCGTGATGTATGTGATGATGATGATTTTGATCCATGTCTGTTAAGCACTGCATTTTGCTTTAGAGTGTAGTCTCAAAAAGATTGTTGTGCTTCATGTCACAAGTTTTCTTAGAGCTCTTTGTGTGTTTGGATGTATTTTTGTTTAGTTTGAATGATTGATTATTTTGGCATGGAAAATCTATGGCTTAATTTATTATGTTTTACCTTTTTTTTCTTTCTTTTTTTTAAATGTTATATGTAACCTTCTTGAATTATTTTTCTCTTTCTAAACATACTTATTTTGCCTGTCTGGAATTCAGGCATAGTTTTAAACTGCAGCCACAATTGCGGTTGCAAGCCACACTTTAAACCATGATTTCGTGAATTTTTGAAGATGGCATTTTCGGACTAAGTTGTATTTCACTAGATGAGGATGACTACATAACTCAGTTAAAAACCAAAGCTTCAAGAATATATTTATCAGGAGGTCTCCCTTGACAAATTCCTCCGAAGTCGTTCTTGGTTTCCCTATTCTTTTCTTTAACGGGATTAGAATTCATGCAATCTACTGTATTTAGTGGTGCCAAAACCTACTCTTTTCAACTGTGTGTCTCTTGTGATTTTTTTTGTACGTGTCTAAATTATCATATCTAATCTTCTGTCATCTTTTTCTCAATCGTTGATTGATATCCCAACCTTACTGATTTTCTTTTTTTGTATGTATCATTATGTATCTTGTCCTTTCTGTATGGTTACACATTCATCTTAACAATCACAATTTTGCCACTCCCACCTTTCTCTCATGCTGTTCATTTAAAATCTGGCAACTTGTTTTTTCTTTTTGCTGTATTTTTTCTTTATTTGTTCTGTTTGCCAGGACTTATATTCTGATAAAATAAAGTGGCATTTAGGGTGAACATAAAATAGTTTATGATAGTGCAAAACTTATTTTTGCATTATGAATTTTGTGATTTTAAGGATAATTATTTGGTGGGTGTGTTTGCCTTTGTATCTATGAACTCATGGTTGATGTGTGGTTATATGCGTAGCTGGGTATGTTTAACTGCGTGCTGACCTGGGAAATGGCACAATTATAATGCACCAATTTGGTTTTGTTTCCATACTCGCCTAACAATAACATGACGTGTGCTTTTAAATTTAATAATGTAGTTAATTTGATTAGGCATTTATTCGGCCAAATCTATTGTGCATGTGAAAGGAAAGCTTTGGGTCTGTAATTTAAAGCCTTGGCCTTCATTATCCTTATCTTAACATTGAACAAGTTCGAATTTTTATTTTTGTCAATGTTTAGAACTGCTAAGATCTCTTTTTATCCAGTTCAAGGTTACAGAGCACCTAACGCAGACCAGAGACGTAAAATATATTCACACAAGGAAATTTTGCCTTCATATTCTATTTTTCTGATTTATTGATGCTCATGTTTAAATGTACTGGACTGGATAGTTTCTTCTTTGGTTAAAATATATTTTGTTCCATATGTATGAATGTGATCCTTGTTTACAATTTGGTCTTATGAAAAAAGGTATTCAGTTTAGTCTTTATCTGCGCAATTATTTTATATTTTCAAGTCCGTCCTTGTCTATGAGTGTTATAAACTGTCTGTTAGACTCTTAAGATTTATAAAATGAAGACATCAAATTGCAAATGAGCATGACCAAGTCCAAATTTTAAGATTATATCAAAGTTAATCTTAGATTTATTGGATTACCTGTATTTGTCTACATTCTAGATGTATACCTCTAGTCCTAGGTGTGAAAGGATGTATTGAGTCACCTATATTTTTAAATGCTCTAAATGTCCAATCCTGGGTTTGAGGGGGAGGGCCACTAGAGGCAGGGCTAATATAGTCTTTACAAGACTTGGACAACCTTTCACTTTGATTTTACGAGGTTGGATTAGTTCCTAAGCCCAAATTCCAATAACATGTATGAAGACTAAAGATATTATATTGAGTCCTTATAAGTAATTTTCAATTTGGTCCTTATATTTCATAGTAGTTTCACCACTATTTATTGGTTTTAGTTGACACGCCATAAGAACTTTGTGTATTGATTTCATTGATTTTTTTTCTATTGGACTAAGTTAATAATGTGTAATAAATGTATATGCTATGTAGGACCTAAACTATATTTGTTTCTTCTCTAAGTATAGCAAGTTGGTCAAAAGTCCATTTATTGGATGTGCGTATACACTTAATCTTCAGAGTAACAACCAACAAGAAGTCTGTGATATTTTATTTTGCTGGTAGATGTGCATATACACGTCATATATTTGCTCTGACTACTTTCGTAAATGAAAGGATTTTCCATGGTCCATGGCTTGTATTTATTATTATTTTGCATCGTTCAGACAGGGTCCACATTATGTGGTTATAGCTAAAGATTTAATGGAGAATAAGTTTACTCGTGTTTTCCTTGTTTTTCTGGTTATATTGATAGGTAGTTGAACTCTGTTTTTATTATAATATAACTGCTTTGAATGTTACTTCAGCTTCACTCTAATTTTATATGCATGTGATAAATTTGCTGTTTTGCAACTTCTGATGGGTTTTCATTTGTTCATGCAGGAGCTGTCAGAACTTAAGAAAACACTTAATGTTGAAGTGGACCAACTTCGAGTAGTAAGTGTGCTTCTTCGAAATTTTTTCTGTTAAATTAGTTTTGTTGCGTGAAAAATTGTTTATGAAATCAAAATTAGGAATTTCAAGATTTGAGGGCTACCCTTCAGCAGCAACAAGAGGATGTTACTGCTAGCTTAAGAAACTTGGGGGTAAGTTTTGGGAGAATCTTTTTTACTCTACAGCTTATGGGTGTTTTCATGACAAGTTCTTCCCAGATTATGTTGTATTTCTGTTGTTTAATGCACCAACATTGATGAATGATTGCAGCTTCAGGATGCCTCAGACGTCAAGCATACCCCGGCACAGGAGACAAAGATTGAAGAAATTGACAAGGAAGAACAAGAGGTGGTAGCAGGAGAAGATAATAGCAGCAAAAGTAGCTGAAAAATAAATGGCCTTTAATTGGAGTATTTGCTACTCCCAGTGCTACACCCTGGAAGCTGAATGACTCTATTATTGGTAGATATTTTATGTGTTTCATTACTATTATTGGTAGATATTTTATGTGTTTCATTACTATTATTGGGTGTAATACAGAAATTGAATCAATGGTAAATTTCCTGTTACCCCTCCTTAAGAGACTAATCGATATTTACTTGTACAAATTGTGATATGCTTTCGTTTGCTTCTGAGTTGACTAGTGAAGATTAAACTAAATAAACTTTTTCATATTCATAAAATGGGAAAATACATGTATTGAAGTTTTTCATAAATTAAAACCAATCCATTCACCTTAGCTTTTGGCCTACATATAAGAAAGATGTATATGTCTCAGTTATTGAATTTTGTTTTTGGGTTTCATAGTTTTTTCTATCTTTAAATTAATAAATCTAAATCAATTAGTGGCCAAATTATTTCATTTAAAGTATATTTTTCCATGATGATACTTGCAGTCCAGTATCAAATAAGTGGTTTTCAGGACATGGTAGATTTTGTCATAAATTTAACAATAGAAGTCTACTGATTTTAATTACTTGAGTTCCCAGGGAAAGTTTGCTTAAATCATCATTGTTTAGAAGGGTAGTCTCAAAATTGTAGTTATTCAATATAAAGTATTTATCATTAGAAGTATTTATTTTAAAGTATGTTTTTAAAAACCAGCTTAAAAAATATGCTCTGCAAAGTCTGAACTCTTGACTATTTATTGAGTTTACCTACCATATTACTATTATAAGGTCTTAACAAGCTTACCTCATGCTCTGGAAAAGTGCAGTTTTGGATGGGAAGTAAACTATTGCATTTGTCTAGTCCTATTCCATCCTCCAATGTTCAGCATGGTAAAACTCTGTTGTAATTGTATTACCCAACCAGAACTCTATTACCACAAATATATCGGTTTAAAACTTTAGAGAGATAACTCTGTATTGAGAGTTTTTGTTTTCATATGGCTAATCAATAATATCAGGTAGTGTGTGAAGTCTTACCTGAATCATGTGCAAATGCATTGCTTGAGAATTGGGTTTCAATACCATTCTCAGGTGAAAATACATGACATGCTGATTTTCCTGGTGGGAAGATTTTGATGTGGCATGTAGACACTGAAGATGAAAGAACACTGTAACCAATGTTCAATGGGTTATGTTAAATTTGGATGTCTTGCAGTGGCTTAGATTGGACATTTTCTACCTAGATTTTGCTGCACTCACTTCCTTCATGGATTACTTGAGAACAAACTAGTCTATTACTTTCCTTTGCAATAAATTGGGTTAAATGAATTGGTTTTTGTTCAAACCAGAAGTGTAATGAAGGCTTTTTTTCCCACTAATTCCATTTGTTATTTTCTGAAATGGTGAAAAAAAATTTACTGCAGAATTGAGCAAGTCATGCATATGGATCATCATTTAGTAAAATTTGATATATGTGCAACTTCAATCTAATATAAAAATTGAAATTATATCTTATAATTATGATTGGTCTAATTTTAAAACATTTTTAAAAAAAAAAATGAAATTACATCATTTGCAGAAGAAGAAAAAACAGTAATGAATGGCTCCTTTTTTTTCTCCCCCAAATCTCAAACTATGAAATATTAAAATGGTTTAGTGACACCAACAAATACAGGGTGAATTTTATATACATAAAAGATGAGTGTTTTGTATATTCAAACCATCTTTTCTACTTTTATTCTTCTCTTTTCTTCTCCTTTCCATCTCACCAAATCGAAACACACCCTGAATACAAATCCAACTTGGGACAATAGCTAAGAAAAATTAAGTGAAAATTATAAAATCTAAAAAGATGGTAATATTTCATGAAAATATATGATAGAAATGTTAATTGATGTATGAAGTTAAGAAAGTTGCAAAAAAGAATGTTATCTATAAGCATAAGAAATAGCTTCCTATAAACAAACAAACAATTCATATTTTTATATAACTATATTACAACTCTTAATATTATTATTTATTTTTTTATTATTATTTAATTACAAACTTACTCTTTATTATATACATTTATTTGTAAACCCATCAATAAAAAATTATATATAAATAAAAGAGTTATCCAAACATCATTTTCCTAAAACAAATAATGCAAGCATAGAGAAAGAAACAGTGAGTAGTTATAAAAATAAAGTAAGAATCACTATGTTTCATAGTATCCTACTCTTGTTTTAACATTGATAAATAAAAATGAAAGAAGGAAGAAGGTTGTAGAATTATGCAGTAGCAGCAGTGTGCTCTTCTGTCACTGTCACATTATACTTTGATAGCCATTCATCTTTGCCTGCACACTTTGCTCCCCAAGAGAGTGCACACTTCCAAGTACATTCTTGGCATTTTCCCTTCTTTCTTTTTCTCTTTCTCTTTCTCTTCTTCCAACTCTCAAATCCCTTCAATCCTTCAATTCTTCCACTTCCCTCTCTCAATGGATACAAAACCTTCTCAACTTCCTTCACAACCTTTCAACTATCAGGTACTACTACTACTACCACAACAACTAATGCACGTGTAATCTCAGTTTTTTGTTCTGCAGAAACTAATTGTTCAACTCTCTTTTGTTCTCCTAGACATGGTTCTTGAAAGTTTCAATCCACTGTGAAGGTTGCAGGAGGAAAGTGAAGAAAGTTCTGAAGAGCATTGATGGTACTATATCACACTTCTTTCAACAAAAAGTAAATTTACACCAAAAAACTATGAAAGTAGTACTAGTCTACAAATATATGGTAGAAAAACATAACACAAATCCAGCTTCAAATTTCATTTATTTCAACTCCTTTTTCGTACACTTTTTTTCTATTCTGCAGAGAGCATTCTTCTTTTCCCATGCAGAAGTATTACACTGTTGTTGTTATTACTCCCACTCCCACATACATAACATTCTGAACCAGGAAACAAGAAAATGTCACAGATCCCACATTCTCTAACGAAAGGGACAAAACAGTGTATATTACCGAACTAGGATAACATTATTACGAATTAAATTACTTTCAATTCTAAAGTAAAGTTCCATTTTGTAGGTGTTTTCACTGCAACAATAGACCCACAGCAGAACAAAGTAACAGTCACTGGAAATGTTGCTTTGGAGACCCTTCTCAAGAAGCTGGTCAGAGCCGGGAAACAAGCCGAGATTTGGCCGGAGAATGAAGGAAAAATCTCCGGCAAAGGGCTGAAGAAGAAGAAGAAGAAGGATGAAGCAAGAGAGCCACAGAGTGTGGAAAAACACAAGGGAACTGAAAATGCTTCTGCCAAGTGTAACAGTGAGAACAAAAGCAGCAGCAGCAACAACTCGCCGGAAAAGTGCTCCTCCGGTGACAAGATGCCGTCGAAGGGTGGTCGGAGCGAAGGTGGTGGCGGCGCTGCTAAGAAGAAGAAGAATTTTTTTTGCCAGAGTGGTTTGAGTTCAGTGGAAGCAGCTACTGGTGCACCTGCACACACTGGATTGCAGTTTCAGGATTTTGTGGGCCCAGTGAATGTGGACCCTACACGTCAGCATTCGCTTTTCTATCCAGAAAGTGGTGTTGCAGCTTATAACAGATTGTATCCTTTTTACTACTTTCCATCCTCACCCTACACGTGTGCTGGTCTAGACCAAGATTGCCATCACTTTCAATCAGCACCGTTGGTTTCATTTGAGATCTTCAGTGATGAAAATGTTAATGGGTGTTCTGTTATGTGAGACTTGAAATTGAAGACATTGTGGCACTATGGATATTATTATTATTATTATTTCTTAGATAGTTTGAAAATCCTATTGCAGTTGCAAAGTTCACATTTTCTTAAGCATGAAAATAAGAAGTAAAAGATTGTAATTTTTTTCCTCCAATGTCAGTTTGCAGATTTGAATTACTCTTTTTAATGCACTTTATTTATTTGTTGAAATTCATGGAGATTCATTAGTTTAGAAATGAGGTTTTATGAAATAAGGAATGTGGAACATGTAATTTTACCCTTGGAATGTTTTTTCACACTTTTTTAGTGCATTTTTAAGATGTGCTATAACAAATTGTTACTCACATTCAAAACTAAGGGTAAAACAAAAATCCTTTTTTCTTTATTCTCAAAAACAAAATCCTACCTGGTAAGAATTACCCGTATTTTATTTAAGGATTAAATATGATTTTCATATAACACAAAATGAATTTTATTCTTAGTTCAAACTTTAAACCTACTAGATATTTGTAGTAAGAAAATTATTGAAATAAGTTTCTGGGGTTTTTATTACATAACAAACAAATCTCAAATCTCAAACATAGACAGATTATAATAATGTAACATACACTTCATCGATGAGTCAGCATGAAATATTTTAGTATTTTAGTCCATATTGAATCAGTTTGTCATGTAACAAAAACTGATAATGATCAATTTCAATAGTTTTCTTACTACAAGTATCCCGTAGACTTAAAGTTTGGACTAGGAACGAAAACTATTTCATATAAAAGCAAATGGCCAAAAACATATTTAACTTTTTATTTAAAGAAAATAATACACAGACGTCTAAAAATTATGTTGAAAAGAGTTTCAAAACTTAAAAAACTGTTTTGGTGACATTTCCAATGTTTAGTTTTAGCTTTGCTTAAGCACCAAATTGCAAATCATGGCCTAATGTGGCCCCTTTGTAGTCATATATGTTATGCATATACAATTTCAGGAGAAGAACATTCTCTAATGGTAACAACAAAAAGTGCATATTCCCTTCAAAGTTAGAGTGCATTATGGAGGAATAGGGATCTCTTATCAAAGTCTATGATCATCAGCAAAAGGATAAGGCCAAAGATAACCCAGGAAAAAAAGTTGTCCTATACAAAGCACAGTACTTTAGAAAAGCTGTTTCAACAAAGTTGAAGCAGTAGAAAGAAGCAGCATATGGATTATATAAATGGAATAAATTGAAAGATGACATTTTCTGTGGATGATTTAGGAGGTTGTGCATTTTGAATACACAAGAGAGAATAGAAAAACTGAAAAGAAATGGTGGGGGACTCTGTTGTCAGGTTGGTAGAATTTGGAAACTGGTTCAAGTTCTGCAACTTGGAATGAAGAATACTTTCTGAGTGAGAAAAGAAAAATGTACATATAATAAATAATAAATGATAAGTTTATAATTAAATAATGTAAAAAATATTAAAATAATAGTATTGAAAGTTGTAATGTGATTATTTAAAAAATGTGATTATTAATGTATAATTATTTTTGCAGAAAATGTATTATATAAACATGTTGTTCTCAAACACATGCTTGTTTTAAGACAACAGTGTTTTGAGACACAGTCTTATGCAAAATATGGATATATTTCTGAGTAGAAATTTAAACTTTAACTCGTCAAAATTGTAAGAGACTGATTCTTTATGTTAGACTCAATCCTGACACTGAAAGAAATATATCTATGCAGAGATTATGAAAAACCAAGTTAATGAAAATCAGAAATGAATATGCAGGCTACCAAATTCTTCCTTGGAAAATAGAACTGAATAATTTGGAAAGATGAAAATGTTATGTGGGTATCAAAGCATGCAGAACCACAAAAAGTTATGCAGTTTGATGTTGGAATATATGTGTATGTGTGAAAAAAGAATACAATTATACACAGTATTATATACTAAGTCAAATTTTGGATACTGAAATAGTGTATTATTTGAACATGATAAGTTCCATTTACTACACCTATGGGGACACTTGTTGGTGGCTAAGGCATGATTTGTGCCAAGTTTTGGGGACATGTAGGTGTTGGCCAACTTTAGTTTGTGGAGCAAAAGTTGAAATTCACTAAAAACACTTTTTGGTCTGCCCTAAATTAACATATCAGTAAGAAGGGCATTGCTATTAGCAGCTCTAGCTACTTTTTAAACTTCCAACTTTTTCATTTTTAGTACAAGATATTCTTCACACAAATAGGTTTTTGTTAGGATAATTTAATGACAGCACTATTATAAGGAGATGTTTGACAACAATTTTCTGTCCTCTTTTCATTTAGTTAAGGAGGTTACTTATTTTCACTAACTGTATGCATGTTTGTGTCACTGTTGGATTAGTCTTTGATTTATATACATTTTGGAAAAAAACATTTCTTTGATTACAAGCATGTTTTTCTCTTCCATATCACTTTAATCTTCTTTTTATCACATCATTTCTTATATCTATTGCTTTCTCTTTAAAAGAAGTATGTATTTTTTTCTTGGTCCATTGGCAGAAGCCTCAAGCCCCAGATTTGTTTTGCTTTTTAAGGGTTATGCTTCAATGTAAAAAGAACACATCAACAAGACAATGTAATTTGAAATACTAACTTCAGAACTAAAAATAGTTTCTATAAAAAAAATTGAATTTTGAAGCTGAGAAACATGATAAGAATGTTACAATTTTTCATCAAAGATTAATTATTAAGTTTTACAACCAACAGCAAGTCTTCTGTTTCTTTCCATTTTAATGTCACCATATCATATAGCTCAGAGTCTCCAGATTCAAAATATTTCATCACTTTCTATCTGTAAGTACAAAAAGAATAACTGTAAAAAGTGAAGCACTTTTATTTTTATGCATGCTTAAATTTAGATTCTTTTGCTTCTTTTCATATTTTCAAGCATTCATCATGTATCTCAATTCAAATATAAAGCAAACCAACTCAGAAGAAAAGTATATGATGTAACAATCTTACTCTATATATAAATCTCTTGATTTCTATACTAATATAGCTTGTTTATAACTTCAGTCAAAATATAAAGCATTTATCTACATTTTTCGAAACAAAAAAGCTATTTTTCATTGATATTATATACAAGGAAACCATTTGTAACATTCAATTTCCAGAGAAATAGGAAAACTACGGCAAAATTTTGAAATACCAAAGGAACAAATGATTCTAAGTTCTAAAGGTCTAATGTACACTTTGAACATCAAAGCTTCAAATGTGATTTTTCTTTGGTCAGTGTTTAGGTGCAAATTGATGCTTTTGAAGTCCGTTGATTCATGCCAAGGATGATCACAATTACTGTCACATCATCATGGTACTTCCTCCTCCTCCCATCAGGAACATTCATCAACTCTTCCATGCTGAAGCCTGCAAGAGAATCACTTAGTAACCAAAAGTAGCACAACATGAATTCATATTCATGCAATGAAGATCAAATTTATCATGAGATCTTGGAAAATTACCTGCAGAATCAGCTGCTCTCGCAACTAATTGCTCAATAAGAAATTTTGCTGGATCACCAAAAGGATTTCTCAAGATATAAGACTCTACAAGCTGTACTGCTTCATCATTACTGAAGAAGTCAAATAAACCATCACTCCCAACTATCACAAATTGGTCAGAATCTGAGATTTTGTGCACATTCAACGATGGATCAGTTGAAATATACGGCGGGCTTGTGAGATCAGGAACTCGAAGGATTCCCATTAATGCATCATTCAGAATTTTCTGTAGCCAAGAAAAAAAGGAAAATCAAGTCCTTTTGCAATAATGGGTGTTCATAAAATTGAACGATACAGAGAAGATTGGCATGACCCCTGCGCAAGGATGACACACAAATCGAGAAACTAGCAAACTCAATAAATGTAATACAGTTCCATCCACTCATCATTTGTAGATAGGAGATTCTATAATAACCTATGAGTGGAGATTCTTTTAGAAAAGAAAATCACAAATCAAAATATTTTGGAACCTTATTGGCTAAAATATAACAAAGAATGCCAACCTTTTTCAAGTACCCTACTCCTAAAGCTCGAGTAACCTTAAGTTTTCCTTTCACTTTCCCTGCTACTATGGTTTTAGGATCATCAGGGTGATCAGCAAGAACTCGATCTCTTTCAGCTTCATTGTCAACAGTATGACTATCTGTGAGCTGGATAGACTTCAATCTCTCATTCCCATCTATTAAGTTACCTGTACAGCACGTCGCCAATACTGCTCTGCTGTCGCCAAGATTAAGTGTATATAAATCATTGCCATGAAGAAGCACAAGTAAAACACAAGACCCAATAGAAACTAAATCTGGACGTTCCTCCATTTCCTGCTCAACCATGCATAAGAAATCATTCTCAACCTGACTAAGAACATGCTGGAGACCATCAAGTACTGTGCCATGTGAAAATGATTTAGAAGATGCTTCTGACTTGGAAGGTGAAGTAATGTTTGCAAAACAGTCAAGACCAGAATTGTTTCCTTTAAATTTTGAAGGAGATTGATGCTCCTGAAGAATAAGACTATCATCCAAAGTATATGGAAAGGATTCATCCACACCCATATTGTCAGAAGCTTTTTTTATGGAATCTGGTTCCAAATCACAATGTAACATATTGAAATAAGATACAATGGTGTCGTAAAGGGTACCCGCCAAAAAGTCAGCTGCATCTCTCCCATTGAATCCATCATAAATTGCACAGAAGAGCCACCCATTTTCCTCAGAACAAACTGCTTGAACTCTATCTTCACCAGCTGCTCCTCCAGCAACTTGAACATCCATGGCACTAAGAAAACCTTCAGTTCTGGAAGGAGCACTCATAGATTTTAATGTACAAGGGTCATAGTCAAGCATGTTACTTGGAGTGGAAGGGCTGCAACTTAGATTTGAAAAACTACTATGGACAGAAGATGATAACATGTCCAACTTTGGAAAACTTGATGAAGAGGGTACCATCCGAAACGATTTAGGAGAGTCCAAACTCGGAAGGATTTCTTCACCTATAACGCCATTGCAGATATTGGTGTTGGCAAGTGTAGCATTTGCACTTAAGGCAGCACCAGAAAAGCAAGAGAAACTGCTTGTTCTATTGATTTCATTGCAAGGTATACCTTTATCACTATTGCATTGATAGCCAAAACTTATTTTAAGTTCACCTTCAGGGTTACGCATGCTTATCTCCTGGTTTAAGAAATCCATTCTCAACACAATCAATATTACATCACTGGCATAAAAGTAAACAGTACCAACACACAAATACAAGGAAAGCAACAACATTAACTAAATTGTGTTGCCACCACAATAATTTACAACATCAGGAAAAGGAAAAGAAATTCAATAAAATATAAGCTTCAACCAACACACCATATCCACTACTTGAAGGCTACACTTATTCAACCTCATAAATTATTTGTGACAATTTGCATATTGTTAAATTTTACCATTTGGCTCCAACAAAAAATACCAAATTCTTTTGACGTTAATGATTAAAGAAGAACTTCTCCATTCCACCCCTTCTCATAAAGCCCCCCAGAAACAAGGAAAAGAGGAAGAAAGAACATCAATTCATTATCCTTTGCTCATAGCACAAAAACAGGCAAAATTACTGAAACAATAAGCTTGTTTATTTCCAATCTCTCTCTCTCTCTCACACACACACAGAGTGAAGCTTCATTGACAGTGGCAGACAGTGATGATAATACTTAACAAAAATCAACACTAAAAGAAAAAGGGCACATTTTTGCATCAGTTCACGTTCAGTGATTCTCTCACCTATTCTGAACGTGGGGAAAGATCAAGATCAAAACTTTCCCGCAGAATTCCAATTGGGCATTCTCTATTTTATTTGTTTTGCAAAATAAACAAAACCCAGAAGAGAGAAAGACACAGAGAACAAAAAAATCAGCAGGAGACACGTGAAATGAATAAAAAAAGAGGGGGTGAGGGAAAAAGGAAGGCACTTACGAATGCAGATATGGAAAGGAAGAGTGTTGACGAAGAAAGAGATGGAGAGAAGGGAGAAAGTGGTGAAGGAAGAATGAGTGTTGAAAGGAAAAGAAGAAATGGAGGTTGTTGGAAATTCGGATGGTAGAGAGGAGAAGGGAAGAGGAGAGGTGTGGTGTGTGGAATACTCTTTCATGGCTCACGTTTCTTCTCTTCCTTTCTTTTCCTCCAAACACTTCAAAAACCTTTTTTTTTTTAAATATACTTGACAGCCATATTATGAATTGATATTGATTTATAATCTAATCATAAATTGCTACATATGATAAATTTGTTAGTTTTTTATAATAGCTATTAGTGAATTTTGATTTATTGTAAATACACACTAGTATTTCCTTTAATTATACATAATCATTTAATTATCTTGCCTTGCGAGTTAAAAAAAAAACTATTTCTAATTTTCATACTATCAAGCATGGATAAATTGATATATGTATAACATGTAAGCCTTTAATATTATATCCATTAATAGATTTAAACGATTAAAACATAAACAAACATGTATATATATATATATATATATATTAAAGACAACTAATGAATATATAATTTTAATATGTTCAAAATTTTAATATAATACTACTAATAGAAAATAAGATATATATTTATATTGTAATTTTTTTTAAACTCCCAGCATCACTTACAATACTATTCAAGACAAGATTATCATGCAGTGTTAAAAAATCCTTTTTTAAAATTTATCAAAAAACCAAAAAATTATGAAATAAGACGTGGGGCCTACCAAACTTTATAGTTTTCTATAATTTTAACTTGAGTATAAATATGTTTACTAGAATGTGTTAAAGCCTATATCTTTCTTATAATTGAATGGTTGCTCTAAAAACATTTACATTAATAATGCATACAATGGTAACTAAATGTTTGGTCTGCCACTAACTAAGATTTAATTTTTTGTTGATATGTTATATTTATATATATAATAAATCACAAGTTTGTATCACAATTTAACAAGATAATTTTTTTGAAAAAACTGGATGACATAATTTATTTATGCAAGAAAAATAATATAAATAATGAAGCACTCTTTTGATATAAGAATTATGATGATAAGCTCTAGTAATTTGAAATAATGTTAGGTAATCGAAGACGCAATTATCTTATTTGTTTCCCTCAGACTTATTTTGTAAAACAGATTAAAAGTTTGGTTCAATTTCATTCTATATTGAATCAAGCACAATTTTAACCTGATTTAAAAGAAAATACTTTTTAATAGGTCAAATAAATAAAATTAGTTTCAAATTTTTTGAAGATATAATAGATTGATTTATAAAACATGACAAATGAAGATATTTTGAATATTTAAATAAGTTTACTAATTAAATAATAATAATTATTTTCAAAACAAACTGAACCATAAACTCAGTGACTCATCTAAACTCAATTGGACTGTGTTAAACAAATTGGGTCAAAATTATTCTACATCAATTTAAGATTATTATTTTTCAATAACACATTTTAAATACTATTTACACATACTTCACAATCACTAATAAGCTTCACCTCCAAACTATCCACAACCTTCTCCACATTAGTCGCTTTAAAAATTCACTTTGCAGTGGTAAAATTACTTTAACATATTTCAATAATTACTTTCTGACAATTACTTTTACATATTTCAATAATTAAGAAACTAAAGATCATGAAAAAATTTAAAAACAATTGATATACTTTAGAAAAAATTTACCATAATTTACTATCACTAATTTTAATTAGAAACACAAGGGCTACTGTTTCTGCGAAGCATTCTGTTGTGTTGTGAAGTAAACTCTAGAAAACTAGGTAACATATACCCTAATATTAAAATAGAAGACAACCGAATACTAATCAAAGCATTGTAAGAAAAACAACCTTAGAAGGAGGTACCAAGTACCAACAAAAATTCAGAAGTATTTGCTCAAAACGACAATCATAATCCTCAAATATTACTAGTAAGGGTAGAAATTAACACATGAAAAAGTAACAAATTATCATGGAGTCTACTGTTGCTTAACTTCAGCTTTCTTCTTCTGCCACAGGCGATCTAGGGCACTGTCAGCATCACCCTGGAAATTACGAGCATGAAAACAAATCATAAGCAAGAAATGCATTCTCACAAGAATGTAGAATATCATAAATGGAACATGAAGTATCCACGGAAAAACTGGGACCTGAACACAAAATAGCAATACAATAATCAACATATTCATGAAATCAAAAGCAACCACCAAACTGGTTGTTAATCATACAGAACTACATTAGTTTTCTTATCCTCAGACTACTGTTTTCAGAAAATTTTCACAATTGATCACCCAAATATGTCTATATCTATGCAGGAAAGAATTTTTTTTATATCTTCAAGAATAAAATAGTGCCAAGGTATACATTTTTTCAATAGAAAAAGAAATCCCACAAAAAATCAAACCCTATAATTAAGTTAACAAAAACCCTAATTTACAATACACTTCAATTAACCACACAATCAAGAATTTCGTTAACAAAAACCCTAAATTACAATACACAGTCATTAACCACACAATCAATACAGTGAACCAACACACAGAGCAGGTGCAAAGAAAACAAATAACTAATGGCATATATAAAAAACAAAACTAGGTTACAGTTGACACAAACATTTGCAAGTAGAAAATAAAAATAATGACAATAAACAAAGAAAAATCAAGTCCAGAAACAGGGAAAATGGTTACCTGAGCGCGGATATAGCCACAAAGGGCAAAGGTGGAGAATTGACCATTGTAGATACCATTCTCATCCACATGCCCGATGTTAATCTGAACCGAAGCATGATCTTTGGCAGTGATCAATCTGTTTGTAGCAGAACTGCACCATATTCATAAAATCGATTCAAATTCCCAAACACAACGACCAAACACATAAATTACCACTAAACGAAAAATTCCAAAAAACTATAAAATTAATTGAAAAATATAGTAGAACCGAGGTGCATACCACTTCCTAGGGATGTAAAGCTCAGTGATCTGTCCTTCCTCGTTCTGCATCTTTGGTTGAGTGTTGCAAAATTCCTTCACAAAATCTATAAACCTGAATCACATTAAAACAACAAGGTAGTAACAATAAGCACTCCATAGAATTTTCAGAAGAATTAGAAAAGAAAAAGGAACACGTGAGAGAGAAGCGCCCACCAGAGAAGACGATGAACGAAGGAGTGCGGTAGAGGAGGAATAGGGTTCCACACGATTGTTATAAATCCCAAAAACCCTAGTTTCCTTGGGCCGGGCTTCTAATAATATGTCTTCAAAGCCCAAATTCAACAAAAAGATTAAAAAATACAAATTGATTTCAAAATATTATAGTTTTGATAATAAAATAATCCCTAATTTATTGTTAAATTCATCCCTAAAATTATATTTTAATAGAAAAATAACTTAATCAAATTATTTATAGAAGATAATTATGTGATTTTTTTACATATTCTCAAAATATAATTATTTTTTCCTTTTTTCAAAACTAAATTGACACGTCTCCACATTATTAAATGGGTTATTTGCACTAGAAAATATAAATAAAATGTGTACTCATTCACATTTTTTTACCTATATCGTTTTACATAATCGTGATTAAAGTGATAATGTTTATTTACTCCATCAAAATTCTACAGTATTACAGTTATCCAATTTTATGTTGTCACTTACTAATAGAACTGAATACTAACTAATTAAAGCATATATGAAAAATCATAACTGAAAAATTGTGTGTGAAGATACATATTTAAACGTAACATTAAACCCAAATAAAAAATGCAGTAATTTTCAATACTATTTTATATAAACTTGCATTAGTGTCTTTTATATAGAGGAATTTTTTTATGAAAGGGAAAATATCACATTAAACAGAAAATTATTTAGTTTTTATTTTATTTCATGCGTCTAATATATGCTATAATATATAATTTAGGTTGCAAACTGAGGAAAACAATTAACTAGTTCTAATTTACTAGTCCGCATTCACAATATTTATGAGCTTATCTCATTAATTTTCCCCAAAAAAAAAAGAGAATAAAGAAAATTACAAACTATAATTTTTTAATGAGATAAAAAAAAACATTTAAAATTCACTGTAATTGTTCTTATTATTGTCTTGTTACGAAAAGCATATTTTCTAATGTTATAAAATTAAAACTAACAATAATGTTTCCATGACTAATTCAAAAAGATTTACTCCCTAATTTTATAATCATAATAAAAATTTATATAATAAAATTGAATTTTTAAAAAATTAATATATTTTTTTTAAAATTGTGTTAAATCCAACAAATAGAACATTTCACCGATATAATATAAATGTGATGTCCGACTTGCCATTTAAGAGCGAGCTTCATATCATAAATAGATACATAAGTATATGTTTGGATACATTGTACTTATTATTTGAAACCAAACAAAACTTATAACTTTTTAAAATTTAAATGTTCAAACTGACCCAAAACCAGAAAACTTCAATCTAATACAGTTTTGAGTACTGGATTTTTTTTCCTGTGAAATACTTGATACAATCACAGATTAATAACGGCGCTGACAAAGAAAGATAAAATTCAGTACATTCTATAGGAATGCGAAAATTAGAAAGATGTTCATAAATATTTGAACAGAAGGAAAAAAAAATGCATAATACACAGCTCATCAACCCATGGAGTTTGAAATGTACCATGAAAAAACATTAACACTGATCTATGCTGAACCATTTTGCTGTCATTTTTAATGGTTTTCTATTTCAGACTTCAACTCACGCAAAGGGGATTTCTCTGTCTCGGGGACTGAAGGAGAGGGTGAGCCCTCCACTCCAATTTCTGCTCGGAGTTCATTGATGTTCTGCTCCAATTCCTCTATCCTATTGCCCATCTCATCAAGTGCATTGGAATTAAGAAAAACAAGTAACCAAGTAATTTATGGTTTCTATTTGACATGGTAGTAAGAAATTATTAGTAAAATTGTAGACCAAAGGATATTCTTTGAAATGATGGAGTTTGACATCGTCTGGAACCTGCTTTGCTGCAAATTAAGGCACCAATATGATAAAACAGTGGAATAGTTTCATTTATTTGGAATGAAAAATTTCACAATCAAACCCAACAACTTACCATCTGCTCAAGAAGATTTTGTACCTGCAAGGAGCAGCAATCCAATTAGGAAACATTTGAAACTACTATTCATTTTTTGTCAGACAAAGTAGCTTTAGCACATATTAAGAATACTGCATAACCACAGAGCATGATCCTTATGTGATTATAAATGCCGACTTTCCACTATGATGAGCAAAACATACTAGGATCATGTTAAAATTATATCCTATGAGAATTTAACTCCACGCATAATCATGAAATCTATAGCTGTCACATTTTTATTTGTCCATCCACAGTGGAGAAGAGAAAAGTTGTAAGTTACTCACAAAAGCTGTCATATCAGCAGTGCTCTGTTTAGGGTCTTCAGCATCATGTCCACTCTGCCAAAAGCAAAAAATGGCGAGATAAAACAGGAGGTAATGCCAGATTGCCAGTAATGGTTATATATTCCACATTCAAGAGAGTTAGTTTCATCAAAAATAATGATGAACAATGAATTCCATTTCGATTAAATGTGCATTTGCCACAACTATTTGGTACAGAACAAAAGCAGCCTTCATACTAAAAAAATGCATAGATAAGCTATTATGTACATGTTTAACAAAAACAGTCATACCAAAGTTTAAACACAATAATATTCAACTTTCTGCTAAATGATGTGATCAACTTCATAATCACCATTATAACATCCAGGTCCCAAGCACTGTTTAATGAATAATTCACATCTTAGGCAAGTTTGTTAGTTACTCCTGCCCTTCTCTCGGAAACCCCACCCCAAGCACAACCAAACACAAATCCTCAGACTAAAATTATTCATGGGCATTCTCTGCACTACAAAAGGAACCCACATCCTCCTTAACACACAAGAAATCACAACCACCATCTTGGCCAGTTTAACATCTAAAGCCTTAACAAAGCAATCCTTGTTCTTGGGGGTCTACAATCATGTACACCATCTGTTACCAATACAAAGAGGGTTACCAACAATCAAACACAACATGAACTTCCAACATTAAAACTGAATAAATCAAAATTAGACAGCAATATTACTGCCTGCTTCCAAACATCAAACTAAATTCATCTGAAATGCAAAACAGTTTCTTCAACCAGATGTTTTTCTCATTTCAAAGGATTTGATTTATCTAAATGAAGTAAGAATAAAGCAATAGTAATAGTTGAATGACCATTTTAAATCTGTAAAGTTTTGCATCAATGAATGAAATTACTAACTTTACCTTCTAAAATAAGTTGCCCAGTTGAGTCCCATCCTAAAAGCTAATCAATCAAACAAAATAAGAGAAGATTTCATAAATTTAAGATACACCACAAGCCAAACCCTAGAGCACTACTAAAAACATCCAACTATTAAAGAAACAACAACAGCTTCAATTTGAAAACCCATAAATCCGCAATGAAAAGGTAAGACTGGCACAAGAATCAGGAATTCAACAATTGGTCACTGGAAGAGTTAAAAGAAAAAAAGAGTTCTAATTTTGGGCATGATTGAATACCTAGGGTTTCCGATTTCTGAACTGAAAGTGGGAAGTACCATTCACCCACTTGTTCTAAACAGTGAAATTGTGGTTAAAAAAGGAAGAAAATGTAAAAAAACTAAAGCTTACCATGTTGGGGTGATTCAGCGTGTTGAAGTGATGGTTGCAGAAAATGGCGATGATTCAAAGCTCTGTGTTATTGTTTTTGAGTATGCAGGGAATGTTAGTAACCTTGAGATTCAAGGAAAGGAAAAGCAGATAAAGCTCCTTAAATTCACACTGTTTTTTGCTCTTTTTTTTCACTTTTTTGCCTTCCAATTTATAATTTAAAATGAGGAATGTGCACTTTATTTTTAGAATGTGAGAGACAGAGAAAAAGAAAAAGTAATGTAAAAAAAAATATATAATTACATGTTCCCCACTTCTAGTAAAAAAAAAAACATATGCTTTTAGTCAAATACAAAATAAATAACATAATAAACATGTGATAATTGTATATACATTTATTTATATTGTGACATGTTTATATTATTATTTTGGTTGTAAATTTAAAAGATTTTTTTTTAAATTTAAGTTGAAATTTCTCACTATACTAAGATGAAAGGGGATTCTATAAATAATAAATCACAATCATTTAAAATTTTCTTAAATTATACTTATATTTTTTTATCAACAATGATATATTAACAAATTTTTTTTACATTAATCTTACAACTCCTAATATTATTATTTTAATTATTTTTATATTATTTAATTATAAATTTATTTTTTATTATGTTAATGGATTATTACTTCTGAATTATCAAATTATAATTTTTCATTTTTTATAGATATTTTCCTATTATAATGAACTTCTTTGGTATAAGCATAAATATTTTAAAAACTCTTAGGAATCAGTCTAACTTTAACAATACAATGTTTTAAAATAAATGAGATATTTGTGTAGAATTAACATAGTCTTTTTGTAATCTGAGAAATATTATGAGTATACAAGTGTAATATATACTCTTATATATAATTATACATTGAACTATTTTATCTAACTTATGAATCTCTTACAATATTAATAAAAAAAACAAAACTATTACATTAAGATTTCCATTAACTTAGTCTTAAATCAAAAGAAGTTAACAAAGTCCTAACCTTTTATTTACAATATTTTGATGCAAGGAATGTGTTATTATTGTGTTTGCACCTCACACCCCTTAGGGTTCTCAAATACTCCAATTATTAAACTCCTAAGAGGAAGTTACTAAAATTTTCTTTTCCTTAAATATCTTTACATAGTAAGTGGATAATTAACCATTTGTTTTAGTGATTAATGTTCTCATTCTTAATTTAAACACTCTCCTAACTTTGCTCCAAAACACTCGTTTACCAATTTAATCTCTTTCCTACCATTGTGATGACTCTTCTCCATTTTGCCATGGCTTCTCAAACATTGCATGACACAAAGAAATCACAAGCTAGGAGAGCCCTAAGATCCCTAGCCATAGGCATAGCAGTTCCATTCGCCCTAACATTGGCCATAATCATACTTTTTGGTTCAGGAAGAAGGTACAACAACATCTCAAAGCCCTTTTGGTTTGCACCACTATGGTTCATTCATTTGGCCTCATTAGGGTCATCTTTCTTCATGGGTCTTGCAGCATGGTTAGTGTGGGCTGATGGTGGCTTCCAAGGGGAAACAGATGCAATGTCTCTTTACATAGCTCATGTGTCTCTCAGCATTGTGTGGCACCCTCTTGTCCTCATCATGTCTCTTTATTGGCTTGCTTTGCTTTCTAGCCTCATCAACTTTGGGACCCTCTTTATGTGTTATTTGAGGTTTAGAAAGGTGAACCCTTTTGCCAAAGATCTAGCCAAACCTTGTTTGGCTTTGGTTATGTATCTTTCTCTTGTTAGCTTCAAGCTAATCTTTATTTGATCAAGCTTTTCTAGTTGTTCATTGCTTTGTGGAAACTAATACCCACTTAGATTCTAAATTCTTAGGGACAGAATATGTGTAATTTTCGAATTAGTGTTACCCTATTAAGTGTCTTGGTATTAAGCATTAGTTAATGATTATTTTGAGATCTCAAAAACTTTTCTCCTTCTTGTGCTTATTTTCCTAGAAATTCCTTTGTTGAGCTTATCCCTTTTCATTCACACACAAAAACAATTGAGATCTCAAGAGATTTGTTTGTTTGATATTTCATTTTTGTCACTTCTTAAAATTTACTTGATTGTATGTTTTAATGCCCTTTTTTTGGACTATAACAATGATATAAATAAAACAATATCAATTGTTTTTGCTATTAATCATTTAATAAAATAAAAATCTAGGTCTATTTAAAATCTAGTAAAGGTAATTTTTTTTTATTTCACACAAGACCTTGGATGCAGGTTGAATTACATTGGGTGCACCAAGCAAAAGTCATTGATCATTATATGAAAAGGAAATTTCTTTTTGCACCCCCTCAGTGCACCCCATATCTTTTGAAAAAACTATTTTACCCTTCTTTACAGTGAATTCATGAAATACATCATGAAAAAGAATTTTCAGAAAAGATTTTCAAAATAGACTCTCTGAAATTATACCTTCCAAAATAAATATTTTGGAACAAGTTTTTCAAAACACAAGCTTGTTCCAAATTTTGTTTTTCTTCTTCTAAGTTAGTATAATGTGTGAGCTACTATGATGATGATATCGATGACAAAGGTGGAATATAATGAGAGAAGAATGGACAGGACAATTTGGTTATTTCACTCAATTGTGGAGTGCAGCTTCAAAAATGGGGTGCAGAAAATAATTCTCATATGAAAAATGAGCTTTGTTCATCACATAAATTTTTATTTATTTTCCAAAACTAAAATTAAATAAAAAGAAAAAAAATAGCAAATGATAAGTCATTATATTAAGAATGGATGTTTGCAGGAAGAATATACATAGATTCTCGTATTTACCCCAAAATCAAAAAATGAAAAAAAAATTATAAATCAAAACAATTAAGTAATTCATAAAAGAAAAAAAAAAGTTTCAATTAAAAACATCTAACATTATATACTAAATCATCGTATTATATTAGTCACGGTATATAATCCCTCCTCTCCCAAAACTAACAATTTTATCATGAAAAACAGTTTATTTATTCAGCAATACATATAATAACAATTAAATTAGTTTAAATAAAACTTAATCTGAATTTGTAAGATATATGTGTCATAGCAAAGAAGAGTGGGATCGTGTACTAATTACTGAACTCAGAATAGTTCCTCACATTACAGTAAAAATGGATCAATATAGTGATGATGATATTATAAATTGTTCTTCAGTTTAAACTACGAAACTGTAGTTTTGCCTCTTTTCAAAGCTTTCTCCAAAGCAAATCAGTTCACACATAATTCTGCAAAGTATAATACTGTAACTAAATTCATCCAAAGGACAACAAATTCATCCAAAACTGAAGAAAAGGAATTATTCTGAATCCGACAATTCCCCATTAATCAATTTATCCACAAAATGAACCAACAGGAAGAAAAGACACAGAAAAAAAGGGCATTTTTTCTTTCTTTTCAAATAAATCACTATAACTCAAAGGCAAAACAAATTAAATTAAAGATTACAATTTTCAATACTATCATCATCATCATAGGCAGCAGCTACAAAGCAGAGAGTACTGTCGCAGCAGATGAATGAATATCAAGTAGCAGTAGTAAGTATGAATTAGGAAAATGAACCAACATCACCAAGTTTGGACTAACCCCAACTTTGGCGTGAACCTCAGTTTTTTGTGGTCACGGGGACCACAGTTTGCAGCAGCATCAATCATAGATTTCTGCAATTTCCCAAATCGCGCTGACAAAATGCAATTTACAAGCTCCATGATCAAGAAGAAGGAAGCTTGATAGCTTTGAAAGCAGGGTGAAGCAACCCAAGATCATCCTTGATCTCAAGAGGGTTTCCAGTGTCATTCCTCACTTTCTTCACCCTGCGACTTGCAAGGGTCTTGTGAGTGAAGCCATACATCTGCAAAATCTGGTTATCCCCAAAATTATAAGCCCTATCCATCTGCTTCAAGCACCTCTCCACAGGGTAATCACCAAACTTCCCACAAGGCTTGCACCCCACAAAGTGGGTCACCAAAGGCCACCTATGATCCCCAAGCCCCGGGTGATAATTCTCAATCATCTCCTCGTAACGGTCCACCAAAATCCCCCAATACCCGTGCAAGTAATAATGATTCTCAAGGTAAACCTTGTCACCCCATGTTTCCCTCCCAGTGGCCAACAAATAAACCATGGCAGATTGATCGTCAGCTTCAAAAACAGGCCTATTCTTGAGCTCCCTAGTGAGCACTTTCCCAGCCTCATCCCTTATCTTCCCTTTAGGCCCCATGGGAGCCCAAGCATCAAGAATATCCAAAGACCATTGACAATTCCTCAACAGAAAACTCCCAGTGTTCAACCCAATCCAATTTTTCTCATCATACACCATCTCATTCCACCCATGCATAACAAAGTTGGAATCCTTGTACCTCTCCCATGGAACCTCAAAAGCCATGTCGGTGAACATTGCATCACTGTCCATCCACCAGAGAAACTCCACTTCAGGGTGCGAGAGCAAGAGTTTCCGAATCAAGGGAAGCTTGGCCCAAAACCCTGCCATCTCAGCGTCCAGAAGAGCCATGTTGTAGAAAATCTCAATCCCATGAACCCTGCAATAGTCAATCTTGTTCTTGATCGATTTCACAAGGTAGTGATCACCGACAGGGTTTTCACACGGTTTGGGGGACGAACCGGTGACTAGGAGTACACGTGGCTTGTTGGGTCGGATGAAGTTAGGGTACTCAGGGTTGGCTCGGAGCCAGGCTCGGCGCTGTTCATCCCAATCGGAGATTTTGGGTCCCAGAGTGTAGGGCGCGTTGGGGTCACGCTTTTCGTCCTCGCTGGGAGGCTCGTCCACGAGGATCTTGGAGAGATCGAACGTGGCGTAGTTGTTAGGGTTGGAATCGGCGTTGGAACCGGCGTCGGGTTTGGTCTCTTCGAGGACGCGGCGGGCGCGGGCGGCGGAGATGTGGTAGCGGATCTCGTCGAAGTCCTGCTCCGGCGTACCGAACTTTCCGGCGCCGATTGTGCCGCGGAGGACGACCACCGTGAGGAATAGGCAGAGGAAAGTGACCGTACTGTGCCGGCACGCGCGCTGAATCTGCCGCACGCGCCGCGTCCCCAGGCACCGCTCCAGCATTGTCTCTCCGAGTCAACTCGGCGGAATCGAGCGAGTTTATGAGATGCGCTTCGCAAGCGGCGGAAGGAAGAGAGAGTGTAAAAGGAGTGTGAAGAAACGCGTGATTAATATTTAAGATGCTACAAAAGCACACTGTGTCGGTGCAGGACAAGTGTTCTTCAATTTCATCACCTCGTAAATTTAAAATATATATAAAATATTTTTATTACATTTTCGTTACTGAGAAAATCATTTTTATTATATTTTTTGAAACATAAACATGTTAATAATTCACATTAATTGTAGTTTTAGCGCGTCGCATGTGTTATGCTGGTTTACAGCTAAGAATGGCCTGCGCCTTAGGAACATGCATTCCCAGTTCTCTTAATTTGGTCTTCTAAATATATATATATATTTTTTTTTTATCAAATTATACACAATTCACGTATAATATAATTATATTATTTTTATCATTATTTTTCTATTTTATATTGTTAATATTGTCTCATATCACTCCAGAGTTGAGATTAAAAATAATTTATAACTCTTCCTTCTTTGACTGACCACTAATTTTTAAAAACGAACCATACCTAATAATTAATCATAACATTGATATATTTTGAATTTAAGATCAAAACATTTCAAATTTCTTGAGATCAAAATATCTTACTTAACAACATTCAAATCAAATAATATCTCAAAAATTAACCTTAACAATACTATATTTTAAATTTTAGTTTAGAATATCACGAACTTCTTAAGAAAAACATCATCAAAATATTTTACCCATTATATTATCTAAGATATTCGATACGTTAGGAAATATTGTAAGATATACGAATAAAAAGGTATATAATGATGAAAAGAAGAGTATATTTGCTTTAATATAATTTACCCATTTATATAAGATTATAATAGTTTAAAAATAATTAAAGATATTAAGAAATATTTTATGAATAAAATTAATTTTATGTAATTATTGTATAAATATATACTTCTATTTTTGAGTTAAATAACCAACAATTTGCAATAAAACGAGGTAATTGAAAAAGAGTGAAACCCTTGGGCTGCGGCACCTTTCTAGGCCACAACGTTTTATTTTAAATAAATAACAAAATGTAGAAAATAAAAAAGTAAAACCACTCCCATTTATTATTTTTCTAAATACAAATAATAAAAATAAGTAATAAAATACCTTTAAACACTAAGATAAGTTTTACAAGTTCTTTCTAATATAAGTCATTACAAACTTTAAAGAATTTTATTTAAGTATTATTATTATTTTTTTAAACAATTTAGCTCGGATGATACATTACATTCAACATTTCAATTAACTTTGATCTTTTACTATAAAAACAATAATTTAATTAAGTCATTTTTCATTTACAATATATTTTATATTACACTGGTGAAATCCATACATACATTTATATCAACTAATTTTAGCCAAATTGAATTAATTACAAAATATATTTTTTATTTGTAAAATGCATTTTGACATTACAAGTGAAAGAAATTGGCCTTTGTATTATTTATATTCTTACAATGGAGACATGGTTAACTATGATGCCATCTCATGTGCATTTTCCTTAAACTAGTGTTTATACTTCTTTATAAATGACCAAACATAACTTATTTATGTTTTTATCTTCATATCTTTTCAAGTTATGAATATAATTTCATTTATTTTCTATTTTATTTCTATGATTAATTGACATTTTATTGGATGGAATTTGATTTTATTTATTTATTTTAAATAATATAATTATTCAGATAAAATTTTTATTTTATTTCAAAATTCTTACACAGATAACCCATTTTGTTATAAAAAAAATTAAATATTTTATACAAAATATTATCCTCTTAAAATTTGATATCAAAATACATTATTAAGCATTTATTATTTGTACTTGAAAATGTAGAAATGTGAAAGAACTTTTTCCACGATATATAGCATTGGACCGAACAAATTATTTGATGTTTGTCTTACTCGTAGAATACTTCCAACATGTCTTTTTAAGCAAAGTCTACAGACTCTAGTATAATATTCAAATATTTTATATATTAATTTACAAGACCTAGTCTACAGCATATTTTTTATATATGTTTGTTTAGACTATGTACCTATGCCAATCCCTAAAACCTTATGTTTTCATTGTATATTTTTTACATATTTTCATTTACGATTGTAGTTTTTCCCAGATTCCAGTAAAAGTATGAAATAAAAGGTTCGAATGATACGATGTCACTCCAAAATGAAAGAGACAATCTCGTAGTTTTTGTCTATGAAGATATGTTGTTTAGTTATCCAAGATAGATTGAAAGCTCGTTTCATAAAAAATATAGAGTCCTTTGTTGAGTTGAACTCACTTTCGATGTGAAAGCCCAGCCTAATATTAATCACTTTTAAACATTTTTTATTCTTGAACCCATAGAGTAGTCAGTAAAAAGAGAAAAAGAAAATGAGAAAAGAGTGAAGAGAGGAAGTCTTGTTCAGCAACTTCCAACCGCCACCGACACTTCGTCCACAGTTTGTCATACTTCAATCTAATCGTTCGGATCATTGATAAGTGAGAATTTTGTCTCACACTGCAGCAACATTTTTTAAGGATGGATAATTTTTCGATTATTGTTTATGCTTCGTCCACCGTTGGATCGGGCTGAGATTTTGTCATCAGGTTCATAACTCGTGGTGTTTAAATTTAACAAAAATCACTAGAAGAGTGACTTGTAGGCCACGTATAATAGTTGCGGTTTTTGTGAATATCTGGTTTTTTGTTCTCTATTTCATGTTGTTTTGCTATTTGGAGCATAATTGTGTTGTTATTTGAGACTCTCTTGTAACCTTAATCATAGTGGAATTTGATTATCTGGTTTTTGCCTTTGGTTTTTACTTCTCATATTGAAAAAAAAATTCATGTTAAAAATTTTGTGTTTTCCTTTAGTGTTTTTTTTTTATTGTCATTATTTATAATATAATTGCTTCTCAGACATTATTATTCACAACCACTTATTGTTCTAGTTGAATTATTATTTGTCATCATCTCGTTAAATTAGACTCCCAAACTCAATTTTAGTAACATATTTCATATTTTATTGTGAAATTTCCAGTAATTAGATATGATAACCTGAAATAGTTACGTGTGTCAGATGGATAGTAAATAATTAACTTCTACCCATAATTTAAAAATAAATAAATTGTTATAGCCTGTAAGAAATTGTTTTATCGTGATAACTTTTCTTCTTCAATTATAAAAGTTTAGAGTAATTGTTTAAATAACTTGCTGACAAGTATGACAATTTATTATAATTCAACCTTACCTTTGTCTGAGTAATTACAGTAGAACAAACTCTCCTTTTAGAATCAAAGTTAACTATAGGGATTAATTTAAATTACGGAATTGACATATGAGGATATTGAACTCTAATTACTCAATGCAAAAATTAAAACATAACAGTTGAACCTTCTATTAGTAGAAAAAGATATTTTTTTTTTATATTTGGAATAAATTACGTTATTTTAAAAAGATGATGTAAAAAATACTTATCTCACGTAAAAGGTCTATTTTTAAATTCAACGATGACACTTGCTTATTTGGTTAAAAATAAGTTTAACCAAATTATTTCATACTCGTTTAGAAATATTATTAGATTTCATCTTATAATTATAATACGTTTCGACTTAATTTTAAGATTTAGGAGTTATGATTTAAGGTTTAAGTTGGTTAGATAATATTTTTAATAAGGTTAGATAATATTGTTAACGAGTTATTGTTGAATTTAGAGTTTTGTGGTAGTTTTATTTTTGAAAGGTAATTTGGTGAGTTAAAAAAAAATGTGTATAAAACTCTTATTAATATTGTCTTTTGTAAAATTTAGAACTATTGGTTGTATCCGAATAAACTCTCTATTCGAAGTTTGAGAGAAACAAAATTCTCTTAATTGACGTTAATATTTCGATTTCAAATCTATTGATATAGTATCGTTAGAAATCAACAACTATATAACTTAAAATTTTGTTGCGATTTTATTTTTGCACAACACCTCAATAAATTTTAGAGAAAAATATGTATATAAATTTACCTATGAGAGACTATTTAATATACTGAGATACATCATATTATTAGTACTAAATTAATAAATAATGAGTGAAATGTACATATGAACGTGAAAAAATATATATTAGTAAAAATGTCTAATTAAAAAAATTGAGAAATTTATTCTATAAATTATACATTTTAATTTATAATATAAGAATACATATTTTTTTTATTGTAACCGTGCCATGTTGTACCTGTAAGAAAAATAAAGTGAGTGTGAACCGTAGTTTTCGAAATTGTTTTTGTGTTGGACAAATGCATACATACATAAGAAGATACATACATACATAAGATGATACATACATACATAGATCCCATTGAAGTAAAGTAGATTATGACAGAAGAGTAGGCACTCACCCTCTCCAACACAACGCAATAACGCCACTACACACTGACACTCACACTCACACACTATAAAACCCCAAACCCCAAAGTGGAAACTCTTTGTTTCTTCAACCACCTTCTCTCTCTGCGTGTGGCGGCTCTCAATTCTCCGAACCCCAAACCCTAGTTCACTTCCATTTCTCAAATCAAAATCACGTATACGTAGTTTCATTTCATATTTCTACACCTTGTTTATTTAATTCTATATGTACGATAATTGTATCATCATATATATAAAATCATAGAGATAGGTTGAGGTTGAGGATGGAGGAAGAAACGAAAATGGAGGTTTTGGTGCCGCAGAAGACGAAGCAGCGGGAGTTTGCGTTAGCGTCCGTGTCTGAGGTTTCTTCTTCTTCATCATCTGCTTTGCCGGGAGTTGCTGTGTTCGCCGGTGACCGTCTTCAAATTCGGAACGAATCTAACCGTATTGTTCTCGGTGCTCATCTTACAGAAATCCAGGTTTGTTTCTGTTTTTTTTTTTGGAATCTCGCTAGATTCTTTGTTTTTTTCGTGTGTTCACTTAGTGATGAAGAGTAGTGATGTCTCTGTTTTGGTTGCAGTGTATTGAAATGTTGTTGTGCGTTTTTGTGGTTTATACAGCTATTCAGGTGCGGTCCTATTGAATCGGTTTGCATGGTGGAAGGGTCTGATGCTGACAATCAGGTACACATGTGGAATCACCTGTTGCTATCTCAGCCGGTGTTGTTTTACTTGGCTCGCACATTATGAGTTTTGTTAATATTTTTTTGGTGTTTAGAAGATTTGAATTGTTATTATGGTACTGCTGTATTCTGTGTTGTTTTCTGTCTTTTTTGTTAACTTGCCTTGAATAGTGATGCTTATGCTTGTGTTGGCTGAGGTTGGCACGATTGCTTAATTCGTTGATGTACTGCCATATAGTTATGTTTGCCTTTTAACTGTGCTATTTTTGAATCAGACATCGTATTCCAGTGGAGTCGCTATACAGTTTAGAAATGAGGAAGAGAGTGAGGCCTTCCATTGTGTATTCCAACAATGGAAGAAGGAATTCAATGTTCAAGGTGCTGTTTTGGAAATTTGTGTAACCTTGTGTAGAATGCCATTTGACAAACTCTGTTGTTGATTTTGATTACCTCTGGTCATCTCTGATTAGCAAAATAACATTCATAAACCAACTGCATTGTTTCTGCTGTTGACAATTGTGTTAATTTAGATAAAAGAATTTCGTCATTCAATGTATTTTTAGATTTTCTGAATGGTTAGATGGTTAAATGGATGTTTAAAGAACTTGTAATAGTAGTTTGCAGTGTTGAAATGTTACTTGACAGTTAATGTGTAGAAGGGAAACTTTGGATGTTGGATAACTAATGAAAGAGATAGTTTCTTATTGTAATACTTCTGATGTTTGAATTGGATCTCACTATAACTGGGAAGGATTGTTTTTTTCTTTCTATAACCTTTATGTTTTTTCTTTACAGTTAGCATCTTCTTTGTTTTTTGCAGTATTAATTAATTTCTGTAGGTTAAAACATTTTTCATTTTCAACACGGTTCATTATTGTTTTCACTGCATTCATGACTATATTGGTTATTTATTGGTAATATTAATTATATATTGGATTTTTTTAATGCAGGAGGAAATTTACCAAATGGAACTAATCTAATAACTTCTAAAAGCAAGTTTGATGAGAAGATAGAGTCATCTTCTGCAAAAATGTATTTTCATTATTATGGACAACTTCTGCATCAACAAAATATGTTGCAGGACTATGTGAGGACAGGTTACACCTAATTATATTGTAGTGGTTTTTTATTTAGTTATTTTATTTTTTGACATTTACCTATTTATTTACTGTATTGTTCTTGTTTTTCTTTAGGAACCTATTATGCTGCGGTTATTGAGAATCGCTCAGATTTCACAGGCCGTGTAGTAGTTGATGTTGGTGCTGGTAGTGGAATTTTGTCATTATTTGCTGCCCAGGTAGTTTAACACTCTAATCTGCTAAGTCTATATGCCAAACGTGATTGCTTGAAAATTCTGTGACTTCCTGCGTATGCTTTCTTCCAACACTTAGTATATGAAGTCTTTATCACTACTCAAAATTGACCAGGACTGGTGCAGCAGAGGACTAAAATTAAACATATCACATGACGTGACTAGCTGAACCAACAAAGAAACGTTTACAAACGAAATTAAATTTCTCAAACATTTTATACTTCAAAGGGGAAAGAAAACACTTGAACTCCACTAAACTTTACCTCTTTTGCAAATAGTCTCTCAAAACTTTAATTTTGTCCTTACTGATATTTGAACTTTAATTTTTTTGGTATATAAACACTGTAAGTTCAATTTCATCTCAATTAATCCTCAAAATTTACTATCAGTGTCGGAACAGTAACTTTAGCACTTTGATGTGGCACTCTGATTTACAGCAGCAATTCTCATGCTTTGATTCTTTATACTTGTCATGTGGCACTCTATCTTATATGTAATATGCATGTACTATGTTTAGTGGAGTAAACATTTTGCTATTTGCTTTTGGGGGCTAGGGAGGCTGGTGAACTTCTAGAATATTGATGTGGGACAAGACAAGAAAAATAAACCATTTTGTATTTCATTATTCTGTTTTTTAATTAAATTCTTTGAGCAGTAACAAAATAACATTTGGTATCTCAAAGAAATAAAAAAAAGTTGCATCAAAATAGAAAAGGAATAAAATATAACAATTAGTTATAATATATATCATTTGAATCCTAATAGGTTTAATTTTTAGACTAAAATTGCTTTCACCTTAGTTTGTAAGTAATATGAATTACAAAGGCTGGCTTCCTCGAGCAAATAATATTAGACATTATAACGTAGTAATTAAATAGTAATCATAAATATTTAATGTCATTATAATCTAATCATCAGTACCCCCTGCAGCAATGAAAAATCAATCAATTGCTCCCTGAAGTACTCTGGAATTGGAAATGAGTTTGTAATTAACAAATCTGAATGCCAATAGATATTCACCATGACTTTAGAAGCTTCTTTAAAATTGAAATCCCTAGATTTCTGCTCAAAGCTCAAAAAGAATTACACTTTCCCTAAAAGTGAAAACGGGTCAATAACTAATTTTCTTAAGTTTTAAGGTTTGGGGTATGCTTCGTGGGTCCAAATAATACTTTTTCAAGAAGTGGATAATTTCTCTCGCTTCATAGGGAACCATTCTTAACCCCAGAAATTTATCTATAAATGTGTTGGTGGATATCGATAAGAATGGAACTCTTTTATTTTCTTTTGTATGAAATGGTATGTTTCATTATCATTCTGTCTTTTGTTTCTAGGCTGGTGCAAAACATGTTTATGCTGTGGAAGCATCTGAAATGGCTGAGTATGCACGGAAACTTATAGCTGGGAACCCAATACTTGGTCAACGAATTACAGTAAGATTTTTCCTTGGTTTCCTTTTGTAGTCATTGTTCATTACTTATCTGATCGTTTAGGGCTATGTCAAGTGATATTTTCAAATATAGGTTATTAAAGGCAAAGTTGAGGATGTTGAACTGCCTGAGAGAGCAGATATTCTGATCTCTGAGCCCATGGGTAAGCTTCTGTTCTATTCGCTTTTGTCAATTAGAGAATGATCTTGATAATCCATTCGAAGTAGTCAATAGTGAGGGTGCTGGCATAGAGTGGCCTCTTGCTGCTCGTAAGGCATTTGTCACATAGCAAGGGCTGATTTGCCGGCTTTGCAAAGGCTCCTCCATTTGTACCCTTGGTTGACAAGGCTCTATAACCCGCATGGTCCATGTCAAACATCTTTTTTTCTCTCGTCTGCTTTCATAGATAGGGGCAGCTCTAACCAATATTGTTTAGTTTTTTTTTTTTCAATCTTGTCTTTTTTGAGTTTTGGGGCCTCAGTCCGTGTCAAACATCTTTTTTCTTTTTCTTTTTTTATGTAAAGCATAACATGTATAATATAATTGACCAAATAATGGTAATAATAAATATAATAGTGTTAAATATGTATAGGAATATGTAAAGCGTAATATATAATACAATTAACTAAAGAGTAGTAATAATAAAAAATAGAATAGTAGTATAAAATATAAAAAGTATTTAAAGCATAATACATAATATAATTTACTAAATAAAGTATAATGTGATATAATAAATTTAATAATAGCGATAAAGACTAAATAAAACAATATATAATATAGAAATTAAGTGATTGCAGTAATAACCAAATTTCTAAATGATATAATAGTTAGTAATATATGTAATAAGTAAAAAATATAAAATATTATTAAAAACACATATCAAGTTATATGGTATAGACTATATATTTAAAAATCTATATATATACGTCAAAGTATTTCAAAATAGGTATACAAAGAAATAAAAAACCGGAATAGTGGTCATCATCTAGCCATCACGCAATTGCAGTTATTTTGGAGGTGGCCACTCTTTTCATCCGCAATTGATTACTATCTAGTCTATGCATAAGCTATATTTTTGTCAATAGATTTTTCTGCTGCTGCCTTGTGGTGTTGAGATAGGAATTTGGAAATGCCAAGTGTTATATGGCCATTAGCAGTTTCTTAACAATTTTGTTCATAATTTATTTCTCAGCGAGGTTTCTCTGTTGTTGTGCAGGCACCTTGTTAGTCAATGAAAGAATGCTGGAGTCTTATGTCATTGCAAGAGATAGGTTTCTCACCCCTAATGGGAAAATGTTTCCTAGTGTAGGAAGGTACTATGAAGCAAACTTTCTCTACCTTTTCCCCTTTTGTGTGTGACACTATTAAGCATGTGACAATATAATTTTACTTAGGCAAGTTATTGGGATAATTATTTTCCATTAAGGACAGTTATTCTTAGCCCAATATGTTTTCCTTTTTAAGATGCAGATTCTTCTTCATTTGCTGTATTTTTTTGTCTTTTGGTGTTAAAAGTATTACATTTTGTTCTAAATGGTTGGGATTTTATGTTTGCATCCCCCCCAAAAAAAAACTGCTCCTAACCTTGAATTATTACCGCTGCAGGATTCACATGGCTCCCTTCAGTGATGAATATTTGTTTGTTGAAATTGCTAATAAGGTGTGCAATGGTTTCTTGTTTTATAGAGACACGTTAAGCTTTTACACCTTGCACTTCTTTCAGTTCTTTGATCTAACCGTATTACAATACTTGAAAGACCCTCCTTTCTAAAAGAACAATTATTTTGGCTCTGTAGAATCCAACTTATTAGCTGTTGGTTTTTAAATTTTGTTTCAGACTTGTACCATTATCTAGCATTCTTTTAGTGATAGTTGATAAGAGAAATTATCCTTGATTTCAGACTTTTGTTTGAAATCAAGCATTTTTTAGATATATTATTCTTTTTTGCTTAAATTCATTGATCAATATTGTTCTATTTTATCTGTTCAGGCATTGTTTTGGCAGCAACAAAACTATTATGGTGTTGATTTGACGCCTTTACACGGGACTGCCTTTCAAGGATACTTTTCTCAGGTATCCCTTCAGCTTGGTTTCAAAAAATGAAATGAAGATTTCCAACTGATCCAATAAGAGTAGGATGTATTAGGAACATGTATAAAATGTTTGAAGTCCATGTTCCCTCTAGTTATGATGTAGAACTCTCTTGCTTCGTTCTCTGCCTGTTCCTTCAGCTTTGCAAATTATTTAGAGGAAAAACAGCCACCTCTGTAAATCCTATGGATAATGTGGCTAATGTGTTAGTGAGAGTGAAGATGAAGTTGGTTTTATTGTTAGAGTTTCCAGACTTACTATTGTCATTATTTAATTATATGGTTGTCTTTCATTATTTTTGCATTACAATTATATTTTTTGCATTGTTTAATTATCTACATGTATATATTGTATTTTTTTTGTCCATAATGCTTCAACAGTAACTAGTTATCACTTATAGATATATTTTCATAAATGATTTTTGGAGTTTGCAATATTTTCTGTCAATGCCAAATTGATAACACTAGTTGCTACCGTTTCCGCCTCTACTATCTCAGGTCTAGTCCTCTTTTGCTCTCATATTTGTTCTAACATACACCTTACTAATAAGGGGTTCTTGTCTATCACTGTTTATTATAAGTACTTTGTTGGTCTCGGTAAAGATGATCCAAAATTGGCTTGTGGAAAATACAAATTAATTAATGATAGTTGATGTTACCTATTGTAGAGAAATGGTAGAATCTAGCCTTAGTGATTTAGATGTCCATGGTGAAGACCCGTAGGAGCCCAATTTAGGAGAAAATATTTGATGGAGTGTAGCCCTACTGTCAGAGGTAGAGGGAGACTGAGAAAAACTATAGTTGAAACCATTAAGAAGGATTAATCTTACCTGTTAGGAAAATGCTTAGTTTTTATTATTGATGGTTTCTTATCACCATGATTTGCCTTTTTTCTGATTTGTTTGGTTTTTTCAATCCATTTCAAATCCCATGGGCATAACTAAAATGGGTAAAATGAAAATGTGTCGTAACCTTTACTAGTCTATTAGCTTTCTTTTCTTCTATGATCTGTGTTGTTTTCTGAATTCTTTCAGAATCCCATGTACAAAGCAGAAATGGGTAGAATAGAATTAAAATGTTTCTTGACATTTCCTATTATTAGCCTTTTGCCTCTAGGGATTTCTACAGAGTGTGCCATTAAGATTGGACTGCTATGGTCATTAAAATTTATGTTGTGGTGAATAAATTTATCATATATTCTCCCACTTTACTTTTTTCTCTGCTCCATGCAGCCTGTGGTGGATGCTTTTGATCCAAGGTTGTTAATAGCTGCTCCTATATTCCATGTCATAGACTTTACCAAAATAAAGGTGAGCACCTACACAGTTTTATTTGGTTAGATGGTTACTTTCCCGAGGTCCTATTTGCTGATAAATTCCACTTTTCGTGGAACAAACTGATATCGTTTCCATCTTAGTATTCCAGCTATAATACATATCCTATACCAGCATATTTCCGACTTGAAACCTGTTAATAGAAGTTTGTGATCTGGTAGTTTGTATCCTTCAGTTAATCCTTTGGAATAAATAAGAATTCTTTGAAACGTATCTGTTGCGGTTATTGTAGCATTGTCTCTTACAATGGGTATATTGCTGGTTAGGATCGTTGTTGTATTCTTTCTGGGGTTATATCGTTAATGTTTAGAATGAAATTTCCGAATGTGCTCAAATCATGTTTCATTCTGTAGGAAGAAGAGCTATATGAAATTGACATTCCTCTCAAATTCACAGCCACTGTGGGTGCCAGGCTACATGGGTTGGCATGTTGGTTTGATGTACTGTTCAATGGAAGGTAATCATGCTCTTCCACTTGTTCAATATTGTCTGTTTTTCTATTCATCATTGTCGTTTGTCACTCAATTACTCAAAATCCGCAGTACTGCTCGAAGGTGGCTTACCACTGCCCCTGGTTCACCTACAACCCACTGGTATCAGTTACGCTGTGTTCTCTCACAGCCAATATATGTTGTGGCAGGGCAAGAAATCACTGGCAGGATGCACTTGATTGCCCACACTGCTCAGAGTTATACAATCTATTTAACATTGTCAGGTTAGTAATTGTGTTTTTTCTTTTCTAATTTATCACTATATTATATCTTGCACCATGCTGTGGATGAACAAATTTCAATTTTCATATAGCTAAAACATGGGGCCCTGGTGCTGAACAAGGAGGAATTCTTCAAACATCATCCTGTAAACTTGATCTGAAAGAACCCTACTATAGAATGTCTCAACCGCAAGCTTATCCATTAAACCAGGATCAGCAACCTAAACCACTTGTACAGCACTGAATTTATAATCCAATATCTATTTTTTAATTTCTTTCTGCATGCTTATTGTGAGTATAACTCTATGGAAGAAATGCAATGCAATCTCTTCCTGTTTACTGCACCAGTGTTTTCTGTAACGGCCGGTTTCTTTGCCAGGATATGAACATCCAATCTCAAGATTTGGATGATGTGGAGATGATGCAGCAGCCTTCGCCCAAGTCATGTGCTCAAATTGACTCCCTTATGCAGAATGCATAAGTTGATGATGAATACTAACATGAGCTTTATGTTTTTAACATGAATCAACTTGTTAGGGGAATATGTCCGCCTTTATTTGGATATACCCCTTCCTTGTAAATTCATCGATGTATTTCTCTATCTATTGTGAGTGATGCTCTGCAAAATCCTGTATTCAATTGCATCTTAATTTATCCAGCACTACATTGCATTCTGAAGCCTGGTAAAATTGTGAGCCTAATTATTTTTAAGGTATTGCATCTGCCTTTGTAAGGACAGTTTCAGGCTCATACCCACGTAGAAAGGGGGGAAAACGTTATTGTTTGCTAACTATTTAAGTTGAAGACTTGTTGCTCTTGATTGTGCTAATTGGAAGTGAAATTTTTTATTTTATGTTATTCCTTTTTTTCCTCTGTAAATATCTACGTAGAAGTTTATCAAACATACCTTAGGTAGAGTAGGAACAACCTTAAAATAGACAACTCACTGATAAGGATGCATGACATGGTTTTGACTGCTTCCTGCACTTTCATATACTCTTCTCTCATCTCCTTAATTTTTTGTATTTCAAAAATGTCTTCCTGAAATATTTTGGATTACGTGTAATCCAGAAGATCGTAATTTATTTTTAGATTATGAAATATGTAAGTTAATTTTTAGATTATGAAATATCTAAGTTTTTTTTAGATGCTTGATTCGTGATTAGTTTTTTTATTACATAATCTGAAAGTTTGATTAGTTTTTTTATTACATAATCTGAAAGTTTTTTTTTTTTAATATGATATTAGCTTCCGGAAGTAATTTGAAAGTCTTTTGATGGGTGATTAGTTTTTGGATTATATAATTTAAATTTAGTTTTTGAATTTAATAATTTAAATTTTTTTTCTAAATTTGAGAGTAGTTTGTGGATATATGTGATTCAAATTTTAAAATATTATTTTTTAAAAATATATTTTAGATTACATAATGGGAGATGAGTTTTTGGATTATATAATTTAAATTTTTTTCCTAAATTTGAGAGTAGCTTGTGGATATATATAATTTAACTTTTAAAATATTATTTTTTAAAAGTATATTTTAGATTACACAATTTATAAGTTATTTTTTAAATTTGATTCGGACTATATAATTTAAAATATATATAATTTTTTAAAATTGCTTTGAATTTTATATAGATGGGTGACATATAAGAAAGATAAAAAAAGTATTTTCATATTTTACATGGATAAAGATCAATAAACATAAAAATATTGTATGGAGTGATCCAACAACATATGGTTCTTGAAAGTGCAAAACATTTGTCAATTTTGATTTTTTTTTTCTCATCATGCATAATGTTAACCGTGTCATATACATAGCATTAAATGTTCCTTGGTATCTGTAAGCATCTATGTATCTTTACATTTGAGGATTAAATCGACACTTTGATAAGCCTCATTGACACCTATTTCATCATTTTCATGCATTTCTAGCATCTTCTTTATCCTTGAAATCAAATTAATAAAAGTAGGTAGATCCTTAAATAATTTGGTTCATTCAACGTATGCACTCATTTAAATTAAGCAAGACATAAAAACCAGAAAACGAAATGATCAATAAAGGAACCTGATTAGTAAAGTAGGACAATAAACCAAAAGAGAAATGATTAAACAAATCACTAAACTACAAGATACAGTAATAATAAAATGCTGAATAGATGAAATTTTAATTCTAATTGTCATTTTTGTACTATTTTTAGCTGTTATAATTTTTTTTTTTTTAAAGTTTGTTATAAAATGTCATTCTTTAAATTGTCATTGCGTATTACTTGTAAAAGCCATTACAAAAAAAAGTTTAAATTTATGAGAATCAAAATCAACAAAGAAATAAATATAAACAGAACTAAAAACCACAGGTTTGGCCTTGTAAATCCAGAGGCTACAAGTAAACAAGGTTCAACAAGTTAACATGGAAATTAAAGTAACAAAAACCCTTTCAACAATGTATCATGGAAATTAAAGTAATAAAATCCCTAAACAGCCTTACAGGAATTGAACATTCTCAAAACAAAAAAAAAAGACTTCCATTTGAGAAAAATATGAAATTAACTTCTTAATAAATTAAAAACAGTCACATCATTTATAAAAATTTCTTGTATTTATGAAGAAATCAATTTTAGTTTCTTTAGATTTTGCTTCTTGCAAAAATATTTTTCCTTGGTTAACTGGAATAGCAGTATAATTAGAGTTAATATATACATTAATGTGTAAACTGTGCATTTGCTTTCTGAAAGGAAACCGATTGATAGTGTTGCAACCACTATAGAGAGAGATTTATACAGTATTATAGATGGAGCAAACTGAATGAATGAGATGTTATTTCAATATGACTGAATGAATATAAAATTTGACACTCATGAAGAACCATGAGCTGAAAACAGCTAAACTTCTTAACTACAACAGAAAACACTCCTTTTCAGGGCTTAACTATTTTCAAAATTGAAAGAGCATGAATTGGTTGCAACTTGGATTGGCAGAAACTCTGCCACAACTCCATCTTCTGTTCCTTGTCCTTAGTCAGTGCCTCACACACGGCAGTTGCAATACTTCGGGCTGCATCTCTTGCCTCTGGAAGTCTATCATTCACTAAATCAGCTGCCACTTCAATCAGTTTAGCCATCCCAAACTGCTCCATTTCTTCAACAACCTGCTCAAATTCACATCCTACCTTAAAACACTGCATAACAATGTAAAAGAAATAGTGAAAGACATGTGTTTGCAGTGTTCACTCACCATCTTTGAGACACAGTTGGAGAGAGAAACAGCAGCCTTGGCCCTGATCCTAGGGTTTTTGTGACTCACATATACCCTTAGTTTCTGAAGCAGAGGAAGAGGGGTCATGGAACTCACCATTGAGCCAAGTGCCCTATCAGCTTCTTCACACACAAACTTTTTATCTTGGGAAGCTTTTAGCAGCAGCTGCAGCAGCTGTTGGACCAAACAACACATTCCAACCCATCAGTTAACAAAAAAAGGGGAGTTTAAAACATGTTTCAGGTCCCTCAACCTCAAGTTTTGGTCAAAATTGTCATTGTGTGAGAGATTTAAGAACAAAATCCACAACATTTTACAAATTTAGGAACTAAAACCACCTTTATAAATGTACTAGCTAAAACCAATTTTGATAAAAAAAAACACTTTGAATGAACCCTAAAGAATCTATCCTAGAAAAAAGATCACATAAGAAAAATCTGAGTCCAAGTACCAAGCCATCAAATGCATCAGAGGTCTCGGGGTCAAGCAACTTGTCACCAGAGGCGTTGAAAATATCAGCAGCAGCCATAATTGCGGTTTTGCAAAGGGCACTACGAGGGTTCCTCATTGTCTTCGCCACCACCAACACAATATTTCCCCTGCCCACAACATCATCTCATAAATTCCTCGAAACCCAATTGCCCCCACAATCAAAGCTCAAAACTTTAACAAAAAAAATATAAATTTAAACAAAGAAAAAGAACACCAAATATCACTTACAAGATGGGCAATAGAAGGGATGAATGGAACAACGCGAATCGCCTAGCATCGTTCAGCGACTCACAAACCTTGATCCAATTTTTCGAATCCAAATCTTCAATCAAACTCTGCATTTCCAAACATTTTCCCTTTTCAGATAGAATGCCACGAAGAGACTGAATTTCAAAGCTCTAATCGCGCAAACGAGAGAAACAAGAACACACACACACACAAACCTGAATCCTAACTTCTGGATCCGACAAGGGTTTAAGGTTGTCAGAAGAGACATAGTCAACAGTGGCATCCCCTGATGAAGGCAAGGGAACTTGGTTTTCGTCATTGATAACAGCATCACGATCTTGTTGTTTTTGGGTTGCAACAGCGATCTTGGGTTGTTTTTTGGGTCTCTCTGGGGTTGTTGTTGGGAGAGCGTTGCCGATGGGTCTGAGAGCCATTGTGAGCGGTGCAGAGCAAAGAGATGATCGAAAACTGAGAGTGAGAGAGTGAAAGATTTGATGGGTTCCAAGAAAATTTGATTCGTTGTATAAAAATCGCAGCTTTTGTGCTTAGGTTTAAAAATGGAAAGAGACGTTGGAGTGTTGCGTGCGTAACGGTAACATTTCGAAGTGGCAAGGTTTGTTTGAAAGTGAAACAACGTAATTCGGTGTATGATATTATTAGAAGTTCAGATTTAAATTTGTGTGTAATTTACAGTAAAAACATGTATTTTTTTAATAAATAAAAGAATAAAAATAAATATAAATTTTGAATAATTGAAAACAAGTTTCAATTTTTTTTATTTTATAAAAAAATTTAGTCGAACAATCTAATGCAATAATTTAGTCTAAATTTATTTAAATATTAGTTTTTCTATTAGTATTAGAGGAATTATGTTTATAAGATATTCGCTTTTTAAATGTTTATTATAGAGACCACACTAAAACGATAATAGAGATATATTAGAGGAATCGTTTATATGTTTAATATAAAATTATTTTTATAAATTAATATTTATTATTTTATGATGTTTTTAAATATTATATCATTTGTACAACTGTTTTTTTTTAAAAAGTTAATAATTTATAACTTTCTTAGTTTATACCTGATTTTTGATAGTATCAGTTAAATTCATTTACTGTTCTTAATTTTATAAAATAAAATAAAATCTAATTCTTAAATTGATCTTAATTTTAATCATCAGAAATGATGTTCAAATTTAAAATAATAACTTTAGTAGCATAAATAGTTGAAAATTTGTGTTTATTGAATAACATTGATAATCTTCACTAGTGATTCTTCATAGTATGAAGGCAAATTATAACCAACATTCATGAAAAAGTTAACAAAAAAGTAACTTTTTTTGAGAAGGAAGTTAAGAATCATATTCTACTTTTAAAAATGTAATTCATTATCAATCACAACAATTCACTTCAAGTGGTTTGGTTGTTATTGATTGTGGTGGTATTATGAAAACTTTATTGTATTAGGTATTGTTCAGAAAAGAGAAAAGAGAGCACTTTAATGTTGAGGCAAATTCTTCCTAAATGATCTCTTTTCAAAATTTCCAATTTTTTATTTATTTTGGAAATAAAAATATAAAATTTGAAAAATAAATTTGGAATAAATTGTGGTGTTCTGAAAATTATATTTCAAAATAGAATTTGAAAAAAAAATCATACTGAAAAATAATTTCGGAATAAAAAATATATTTTGGAAAAAAATCCAAAAAAAAACGTATTTCTAAAAAGAATTTATGAAATTCAAAAAATATTTTAAAAATCCAAATCTAAAAATATGTTTAAAGATAAAAGTTATGAAAGTATTCTTTATTATTTAAGGATATTTTTATTATTTCATATAAAAAGTCGAATATGTTGGACTGACTAGACACCATGTTTAGTGGGTAAGCTTAATTATTGTGTCCTCTCTATAATCTCTATTTAAGAGATCTTTGTGTGCTTGTAATAAAATTGTAACAAACGAAAACCTAATTAGGTTGCAGATTGACGACCGAACCACATTAAATCCTATGTTGTTTATTTTTTGCAATTAATTCGTGATTATGTGTTGTTTCCGTGTGCGTTTTTTTCCCATTAGAATGTATTTCACTTTTATTTGAAAATATTTTTATCATTTTATATAAAAAAAAGTCGAATGTAGGTTGAAATTGATCGAAAATAATTATCTAATGTTGATTGTGATCAACAAAAATTTTCTAAAAAAAAAGGTAGTGAACTTTAGTCTTTAATGAATGATTGCCATTTTTTGTTTTTGGTTTCCCACACTTAAGTGATTTGTAGAATGGTGTGTTTATGATGTTGATGTGTACAAATATAATTATATTTAAAAAAAACAAAGAAAAAAGAGGGAAGAAATGCAAAATAATGCATCTTATCCGTTTTGTCATTATGAGCAAATTTTAGCCTTTATTTCAATAAGATTTCCCTGGAATTGCAAACAAAATTGTTACCATCTAATTTTAGAAAAGCAAATGTAATGATTTTTATTATATTTATTATTAATAATAATAAGTATAAATTATATTAGTAATAATATAATAAGTATAATAAAATTCATCTATTTTGTCTTTATTTTCTTAATTTTTACTTTTTTAAAAAATTTAAATAATCTTATATTCTACTCTATTTCTCTTATTTTATTTTCATTTCTACTTCCCACTATAATTCAAACAAAGACTTAGTCATAGATATCTAAGTTTTTTAAAATATATTTTTAATTGTTGTGCTTTAGTAATATTTTAAAAAATAAAATGGTTTCAATTAAACTTTCTTTAAATGTTATATACCAAATTGTTACTAAAACTTTTGAAGTAATTGGTGAGATAAGTGTTTTCTGTCGGTGGCAAGACATTAACTTTCCGAAGGATAATTAGCATCATTAATTTTCATTTTTCAAAATAAATTTTGGAATCATATTCTACTTTTAAAAGTGAAATACTTTATTTCAATATTAATAATACAAAGTGTTGTTTGGCAGATTCATTTCTTTTCAAGAGTTTTGATTTTGGCTTTAGTGGTTGTACTATTTGGAATGTTTTCGGGTTCATTGTAAATGTTAATAATTAGTGATAAACTATTTGAGATTTTTTTTTCTTCTTAAAAAATGTTTTTGCTGATTATATTTCAAGTTTGTATAACTGTAACTATTTCATTTAAATTATATTTAACTTATCTTTTAGATAAAATGTTAAATTTGAGTATTTAAATTATAAAAAAAAAGTGATTAGAAAATTTTGGAGAACTTATATTAAATAAAAACTAATTTTAGATACCAAAATAATTAGTTACTATTTGATTAAATTATAAATCATCTTATAAACTAAAATATTATTATTAGTATATAAAGTAGTTTCTATCATTAATTTTTAACCATTAGCTACCAAAATTTTAGCTACTTACTACTTTATATTTTAAATAGTTTCTATTAGTTTTCTATTAGTTTTTTATAGACTAATTTAGAATCTAAAATATTAGTCTCTAAAATTTAAGTAGCTAATTTGGATGCAAATTTAGAAACTGTGTTATAAAATTTTATCAAGAACAGAAACCACTTTAGATATAAATATTATTTTTTTTCTAAATTAGTATTTAATTTAGTTAATACAGTGACTAATTATTTTTTATCTATAAATTTGATTACTATTTGAATATTTTCTTACAGTATTGATATAATAATGTCGATTTGAGTTAAAGCCCACTCTTCAATATGATATAAGAGTCATATAAAGTATATTATAGGAAGAGATTGTTATACTTATGATGTCACCGTTATTGAGTCGTTATCGGATCATTCACAATATATAGTTTCACACACTATATAACTGGAGTTGAAGGATCTAAACTATATAACATTGGTTGAAAGTGTTGATAAAAGATTATTACAAAACTGGTTTTCTCCTTCTTGACCATTTTCTCACTTTTACAAGACTGTCTGATGGGGAGGAAAATGTCTCACGTACTTAGTTGAAGGATGACCAATTTCTTTCACTTAATAAAAGAAACAATCAACATCACATCCCATCAATGTGCCTAAATATAAAAAGAAAACTTTTCAAAAATACCTTTTCAAATTAAAAATTTCAAATGTAACTACCTTTCAAATTTTAAATTTTAAAAATAATTACTTTTCAAATATCATAAAGTTATCTTTCAACTTTATGATTTATTTATTTTTTAAATCACATATATACCACGTAAAACATATATGCATATTTTATAAAAAATCTAAACTAAAAGAAATGTGTTGAAAACTTTACATTAACTAAATAAATAAATATTTCATAATTAAGTACAAATCTAATATTTGTAAACTTATTATATTTTGTATTATTTTATTCTCTAGTGTTATGGAAGTGTATTAATTTATCGTGTCATAAGAATTTGATTATTATAATAAAGATATTTGAAAAGGTGACCTTAAATAAAAGAATGAAGTTTATGCATAAAGAGTCTCTAGCAGGACCCAAGTCCATGGCACGTGACATTACGTAGCAACACAAAACACTGAAAATAGCAAAAATATATTAATATTTTTTTATGCTACAAAAAATATTTAATACAGTGCATGTGGTGATAGTTTTTATTTTAATTTGGGACGATTTTTTTATTATTTTAACCTAATAATAAAGTATAAATATTTTATCAGCTATGTCACAAGAAAAAAATCATGGGAAAAACTATATTTTTCAAAAAAAATAAATAAATTTATACATACTTTAAATTTTTTCATCCAACAATTTCAGATGATACGGATTAATAGACATTAAAAATAACATATATAATAATCTGAAGAGATTAAAATAGTAGTTATAAAGATTAAAACGATTAAGTATTAAATAAAAAAATAAGTTATAAATTCTTAGAAAGATTAAATAAATAATAAACCGAAAACAATTCTTATATAATTTCCTATTGTAAAGTTTATATCCTCCTTGATGATTTATATTAAACATGTACTATTTTTTATTTCAAATTAATTGATGTTTTAGTATTTTTTTTTTAAAATGGTGTTGTTTTTAGTATATAATAAAATACGAAACTTCTATTCTAATTGTATTGTTACTAAATATTTTTGTTTTGAAATATTTATTGGAGTGACCATTAATGCGCGTGTAGCACGAGATTAGGGAAAAAAATTATTCCCTTTTTCAGAAAAAAATTGGGAAAATAATATTTAGAATGCACAATGTACCAGTATGGACGAGACCTGGTCTACCTGACCGAGATCAGGAGAACCTGGCCGAAACCTAAAAGACTTGGCTGAGACGACGAGACCGACAGTCTACCTGGCCGAGACCTTAGAAGACTTGACCGAGACGACCGATACTAAGGGAACTTGGTTGACGGCCGACCCATATTACCGCAAATGCTCAAACCAAGGTCAGTGAAGCTAATCCGTCATTAAGAAATAGGTAATGCAACCCTAAGCAGGGTCCACTCCGATAAACGGGCCCAACAAAGTAGGCCATTAGAATAATATAAATAGCACGCATCCCAAGGAGTAAGGTATGTCATTTATTACTGTTCACCTATCTGAGAGCTGACCACCCGCTTTATTGACTTGAGCGTCGGAGTGCCTTCGCAGGTACCCCACCATCCGGTGGTCACACGAGACCGAGTGCCAAAGGAGAAGCAGGAGGACGAGAAGAATCCCAGCTCATTACCCAGTCACCTGACCGACCGAAGGAAGGAGAAGAAAATTTCAATAGTTCTCTAGGTCCCATCTCCCTAGTAGGAATACACAATGTTTTTTCTATATATGTATGAAATACCCGAAAAAATAATATATAAGATCTCATTAAACCTGATAAATTAATATTTAGTAAATATGTTAACAAACTTAACAATATGTAAAAACAATATTATTAATATATTAAATTTAGTCACTTTTAAAATGATTTTTTCTAGTTATTTATTAATAAAACACACATAATATTTCAAGAGACAAATAAAGAAAACCAAATTTAATACTTCAATAAAAGTTTTAAAATATTTTATAAAAGATCGATTTTCTTCTTAACCATGTTGTATATTAAGAATCATAATAAATTTTAGTGGCTACCATGTTTAATACTGTTATAAAAACGTATATGTTTTTAAAAACTAAATACTATATTAATAGCTTACACTTATTTATATATATATATATATCATTATTTTTGTCTTTTCTATCTTTAATTTATAGATTTTCTCTTTTATTTTTGTTTAATTTATAAATTTTGAAAGCTAAAGAAGAAACACTTGAGAAACAGTTTGGTATGAGCATGAAAATATTTTGCCGACATATCCATTCACACGAGTAAATGAAGAAAGAATACTAAGAACACAAGCATAAATTATGATTAAACTAAAGAGGAAGGTAATAAATTTCAAGGAAGATAAGCATCAGTTATATATTATATAGCACATATACACACTTGATAAACCTTAAATAATGATTAAACTAAAGAGGAAGATAATAAATTTGAAGAGCTGAGAGGTCAAGTTATATAATGATATCTAACAGGAAAGTTTTTATATAAAAAAAAATAAACACGAGTTATATGCTATACAACACGGACACAAAAACTTTTACATGTGTAATTTTTAAAATGTAGGACAAGGATACATGTGTTTATACATTATAAATATTATAAATTATATAAAAATTGACAATCAAGATTTGTGTGAATAAGTATGATCGAGTTTTTTTAGTATTTTTGTAATAAAAAAAATATTTTTTTTATATAATTATAATAAAAATTTATGCAATACATTTGAAATTTTGAAAAATTATTGTATTTTTTTTTAAATTATCTTAGAACCTATGCAGCACAAACACTGATACGATACGAAGATACAAATACTTATAATCTCTAAAATAATTTAGGATACGAGAACACAAATCTATATATTATATAATTATGTATTATATAAATTGACAATAAAGATTTACGTACAGATGTTTTTCCTAGTTAGTTCAAAATGATTTGCTCTTTATTTTTATAATCCATACAATAAATTTAAATTTTAAAAAAATAATATATTTTTTCTTCACTCTTAAAATTATGTTAGAACGATGTTAAAATTATTACGTTTAAGCAATATGTATCTGACAAAATATTGGTATCCAATACCAACACACCATCTTAGAAGAGTTTTCAAACCTAACTAACAAACTTGGAGAGTAAGAGTATCCATATTAACACATCATTTAAGAATTTGAGAAACGTATTCAACCTTCATTATATGTATATATATATATATATATAGTTATATATAGTTGCAATCCACAGTAAAGTGGTGGACCTGACCTCATCCTCTAACACCCCACGCTACTTCTTGTTCTAGATGCGTGCTTCGCATGGAACCTTATTTTATTCACACCAAGCAATTTCATTACACAAATGGTTCCTCGTTTCACACACCACTTTCCATATCAGACCCCACTTTTCCCTTTTCAATTCACATTCCTTTTTCTCACCATATTTCTCACCGCCACTCTCTTCAGCATCCTCATCAGCATTCATGATCAGCATTCATGATCATCATGTGGTGAAGTGAAAACTTCTCATACTTGCACCACTTTCACATATATCTACATCAATGTCACCACACCTTCAAACTTTGTTACCACTTCATCTGAACATGTCTTCTTCCTTTCCACCTTCTTGGCTCACTTCCCCTTCCTGCTCCACCTTGGATATAGATTCATCTTCCCCTACTGCGTTTCTCACAGTTCAGTGGTTAAGGTTCCTTCTTCTATCACCATGTCCTCAACGACTCATTCTCTCTGCTATTGACTTCATCTTCTTGCTCACTCTCTCAGCCTTTGCAGCTGTTAAACTATATTCTAGATTCTCTTCCCCACATAGCTCTTCCTCTTCCACCACCAAACCCCTTTTGCATGAGAAACACTTTGAGCATAAAGTCACCTTCCTGTTCAAACTAACCTTCTTGGTAACCACCCTTTTGCTCGCAGCTTACACTGTTCTTGGCGTCTTGGCCTTCACTCAAACGAGTCTTTCTTCATGGACAGTCATAGAGGCGCTCTTTCGGCTCTTCCAAGCTGTGGCCAACATGGTGGTTGTGATCCTATTGGTTCACGAGAACAAGTTCAAAGCTTCAGAGCACCCTTTCTCGCTGAGAATGTATTGGATTGGAAACATGGTGGTTTCGTGCTTTTTTGCCATTTCAGGTAGGAAAACGTGGTTGTATAAAAATTGTGAGTTATATAAAAAAATGGTGAGTTTTGAACGTATCATTACCCTTTTCAGGTATTGTTCGTTTTGTAACTGTGGATGGAGCGAGGTTGGAGCCTAGTTTGAGAGTGGATGATGTGTTTTCTTTGGTTAATCTTCCACTTTCTGCGTTCCTTTTCGTGGTAGCAACGAAGGGGGTAACGGGGATTCAGGTGATTGGAGTTTCTGATGATGTTGCAACATATCAGAGCCTTTCCAATGACAGAAACTCGAGTCCTTATGCTCATTCCTCTGTTTTTTCCAAAATACTCTGGCTTTGGATGAACCCTGTGCTGAACAAAGGCTACCGAGCACCCCTGAAGCTCAATGATGTGCCTTCTCTTCCTCTGGAGTTTCGTGCAGAAAAAATGTCAGAGCTTTTCCAGAGCAATTGGCCGAAGGAAGAGGATAACTGCAAGCACCCGGTTGGAGTCACCTTGTTCAGATGCTTCTGGAGGCACATAGCTTTCACTGGCTTCCTTGCAGTCATAAGACTTGCGGTTATGTACGTTGGTCCAATGCTTATTCAGAGCTTTGTTGACTTCACCTCAAGGAAAGACAGCACCCCACTTGAAGGACTCATTCTGATTCTGATCCTGTTCTTTTCAAAATCAGTTGAGGTCCTCTCTGTGCACCAATTCAACTTCAACTCTCAGAAACTAGGCATGTTGATGCGTTCCAGCATCATCACTTCAGTGTACAAGAAGGGTTTGAGGCTTTCAAGTTCCTCAAGGCAGGCTCATGGCACTGGGCAGATTGTGAACCACATGGCTGTTGATGCACAACAGCTCTCAGATTTGATGATGCAGTTTCACCCCATATGGTTGATGCCACTGCAAGTAGCTGCAGCTTTGGCTCTTATCTACAACAGTATTGGCTTGTCAGCACTTGCAGCACTGCTTGGAACCAGCTTGGTGTTTATTTTCACTCTCATTCGCACCAAGAAGAGCAACAGCTTTCAGTTCAGGATCATGAAGAGCCGTGACTTGAGGATGAAGGCCACCAATGAGTTGCTTAACAACATGCGTGTGATCAAGTTCCAAGCCTGGGAGGAGTACTTTGGCAACAAGATTCAGCAGTTTAGAGAAGCTGAACATGGTTGGATTGGAAAGTTCTTGTACTACTTTGCCATCAACATGGGGGTTCTGACCACTGCTCCTTTGTTGGTGTGTGTTCTCACATTTGGAGCTGCCATTCTTCAGGGTGCTCCTTTGAATGCTGGCACTGTGTTCACAATCACTTCAGTGATCAAGATTTTGCAAGAGCCTGTGAGGACCTTCCCTCAGGCTCTCATCTTGATTTCCCAAGCGATGATATCTCTTGGGAGGTTGGATGAGTTCATGATGAGCAAGGAAATGGATGAGGGTGCAGTGGAGAGATTGGAGGGATGTGATGGTGACACTGCTGTGGAGATCAAGAATGGGGAATTCTCCTGGGATGATGCAGATGCCAATGTGGCTCTGAAAGTTGAAGACTTGGAAATTAAGAGAGGGGACCATGCTGCTGTTGTGGGAACAGTTGGGTCAGGCAAGTCTTCTTTGCTGGCTTCTTTGTTAGGGGAAATGATCAAGATATCAGGAAAGGTATGTGTACTTATTCTCCATAAATGTTGTGTTTGTTGCATTGAAGATTATTAGTATGGTTATTTATTGATGCCTTTGTGTTTGTTTGTAAAGTTTGTGCCTTTCTTGTCACATTTAAGGCCTACCAAGAAAGAAAGAGACATAAGTTTTCAGTAATGATACAAGTAATGATACATGACAACTTGCTCCAGATACAATTTGTAATTTATGGTAAGAAGAAAGACTATTTTTGTCACTTCATATAAAAACTGAAATTTTTAGACAAATAAACATGATTAAGAAAAAATAATATTTTTTTTCATTTCATATAAAAACTGAAATTTAGACGAATAAACATATTATAGACTGTTACAGGTTATCAATATATCAATTCTCATCAGTTTTTCACACCATAGGGGTATGATATGTAGAAACTCATATATAAGAGAATCTATTCCCTTAAATTGAACAACACAAACATTGCTTTTTGTGTAGGATCCATGGCTTTCACAAGTAGTTCAAAATTTACCACCATAGACATAACTTTATACACTACTTTTGATTAGTGATGATGGGAATTAAGGGTGTTAGAAGAGATTAGACACAAGAAAAACTAAAATCTATTTTTTTTAGCTAAACAATTTGGTTTGCACTTCGAATTGAATATAAAAAAATTAAATCAAACTATTCATTGTATTTAAATATAATATTATACATTTAATTGTATTTTTACTCACACTATATTTATATTTATCAAACTGAGATCATAAATTTAGATGATAATTATAAGATTATGTTATTTACCAACAAATATGATAGAAATTTCAAATTATAAATATAACAATGATAACAAGAAGTAGAAACCTGTATATCTGTTTAACAAGATTTTAGTAAAAGAATGTCTTACAATTTTTATGTTTTTGTAAAAAATTGCATGGGAACATCCTGGTTGGGATAAATGTGTTTGTTGAATTGTGAATGTTCCAGCATACGAAAAATTTCTTGTAATGTTTTCACAGTTGTCATTACTTTTTTTTGTTCTTTAATCTTTTAGGTCAGAGTTTGTGGGTCAGTAGCCTATGTAGCACAGACATCATGGATTCAGAATGCAACAATCCAAGAGAACATAGTGTTTGGTTTACCAATGAACAGAGAGAAGTACGAGGAAGCTATAAGAGTGTGTTGCCTAGAAAAGGATCTTGAAATGATGGAATATGGAGACCAAACTGAGATTGGAGAAAGGGGTATTAACCTCAGTGGTGGCCAGAAGCAACGTGTACAACTTGCTAGAGCTGTATACCAAGACTGTGACATCTATCTCCTTGATGATGTATTCAGTGCTGTTGATGCACAAACTGGCTCCTTTATTTTCAAGGTAAGTAAATAACAACAAAATTTGCTCACAATAAAGCACAGACACGTCTCTTAAAAATGGTGTACAGAGACACGTCTCTTAAAATGATGTGTCTGTGTCGAACACGTATCAAATACTCGGATACTGACATGCGTACGATACTCTTGAACGAGTCATGGAAATCATCTCCAAAGAAAAAATCCAGTCATACTTGTTCATATAAATCTTGATTGTCAATTTATAATTAATAATGATATAATATATACATTAGTATCTCCTTGTTGGTGTTGATGTACTACTTCATTTCCTTAAACGTTTTATAGGTTTTAGTTTCTACTGATGTAATGTTTTTCATGCCAGAATAAAAGGAAAAACAAATCATCTATGTGTAACAAATACACAGAGACCATGGAAGATTTTGCATAACCAATGAATCAATCAACACATTTTGGCTTCCATCATCAATAAATTGCCTTTTACAATACAATGGCAATAACGAAGTTTCTAATTTCTCCACCTTGTTGCAGGAATGTATCATGGGGGCTCTTAAAAACAAGACCATTCTACTTGTAACCCACCAAGTTGACTTCTTGCATAATGTTGACTGTATAATGGTAAGTGTAAACGCACAATTCTTTTCTCTTACAATACTTTGGCAACCTGCTCCATTATACAATCTGATTGATAATATGAAGAAAGGTTACTTTCATCATTTCATGCAAAATTGAAATTTTAAGCTGATAAATGAGGTTGTGGATTGATGCAAGTTGTCAATATATCACTTTTCTTTCTCTTAATCTGAAGTGTTATTCTGTTGGTGGTGTCGTTCACTCTCACCTATTTTAACCTCTAGTAGTTGAATTCTTTCAACTGAGCACATTTTCTTGTTTATGATACAATCATGAAGGTGATGAGAGAAGGGAGAATCGTGCAAAGTGGGAAGTATGATGAACTTCTGAATGCAGGCCTGGATTTTGGTGCACTTGTGGCTGCTCATGAATCCTCTATGGAGATTGCAGAGTCTAGCGATAAAGGTGGTGATGATTCGATTCAGTCTCCAAAACTGGCTCGAATCCCCTCAAAAGAAAAGGAAAAGGAAGGTGAAAAGCAACCTCAAGATCAAGCTAAGTCAGCTAACACCACAGCAAAGCTCATTGAAGATGAGGAAAGAGAAACTGGGCGTGTGAACCTGAAAGTGTATGAACACTACTTCACTGAAGCATTTGGGTGGTGGGGTATTGTTCTGATGCTGGCAATGTCTCTAACATGGATTTTGTCTTTCTTGGCTGGTGACTACTGGCTAGCAATTGGAACTGCAGAAGGCAGTAACTTTGCTCCTTCTACATTCATCACTGTCTATGCTTGCATAGCAGTTGGTGTAACTTTTGTTGTGATGGCAAGATCACTCTTATTTACCTATTGGGGTCTCAAGACATCTCAGAGCTTCTTCAGTGGAATGCTTCAAAGCATCTTGCATGCACCAATGTCATTCTTTGACACCACTCCCTCTGGCAGAATTTTGAGTCGTGTGAGTTTTAACCATATTCCTCAGTTAATTTTCGTTACTAAACTGCATAAGCTAGCTCCTCGTCCGTCTCAAACACATGTATCGGACACCGACACTCGTATGACACGTATTAGTGAAATGTCCAATTTAAAAAAGATTTATTAGATTTTTGACAATTTTAACACAAGTTTAACACAATTTTAAAAAGAAAAAAATACATTAATTTTCTAAAAACTCAAAAATGTTGTATAAATTTTATTATGATTATAAAAATAAGGAACAAATCCTTTTGAATCAGTCATTAAAAACATTTTTTGCTCCAAAAAAAAACTGAAACATACTTAGTGCACATAAATCTTTATTGTCAATTTATATATTCATAATTATATAATATATAGATTTGTATCCTCTTGTCCTATATTTTAGAGAATATACGTATCTCCGTGTCAGTGTCAGTGTCCGTGTCCGTGTCTATGCTACACTACTAGCATATTCTTTAAATGTTCATGCTTGGACTTACTATGTTGTGAAATGTGTAGGTATCTACTGATATACTTTGGATTGACATATCAATTCCAATGTTAGTAAACTTCGTAATGGTGGCATACTTCTCAGTGATCAGCATTCTCTTTGTAACATGCCAAAATGCTTGGGAAACGGTCTTCCTCTTGATCCCACTGTTCTATCTTAATAACTGGTATCGGGTATGATATGTCTACTCACTCTTATTTTGATGCAGTTTTGTTGATATTTGTGATTTTTACTAGTAAAAAAACAAAATATTCAGTGAATTTTTGACACTTCCTTGTTCTGGTTTGCAGAAATATTACCTTGCATCTTCTCGGGAATTGACTCGCCTTGATTCCATCACCAAAGCTCCTGTTATTCACCACTTTTCAGAAACCATTGCTGGTGTTATGACCATTCGTGGCTTCAGAAAACAGAACACATTTTGTCAAGAAAATATTGACAAAGTGAATGCTAGTCTGAGAATGGATTTCCACAACAATGGTGCTAATGAATGGCTTGGTTTTCGCTTGGACTACATGGGAGTGGTTTTCCTTTGCATTGCCACTGTTTTTATGATCTTTCTCCCAAGTGCTATCATTAGGCCAGGTACACCACACCAGATCCCTCACCTCCTACCAATTCAAATGTTAACATGTGACTTTATGGTCAATTCTTATGTCATGAATTTTGTTAGAGAAGATAAAAGAAGAACTGAACAAATATTGGATTTTATTTTGTATACAGAATTATATATTTATGAGATCTGGTGCATGCATACATAAGATTTAGATAAATGTTGCTGACCAAGGATTATTCCACTTGTTGCAGAATATGTTGGTCTGTCTTTGTCCTATGGTTTGGCTCTGAGTAGTCTTTTGGCATTTACTATAACAATGACTTGCTCGGTTGAGAACAAAATGGTTTCAGTTGAGAGAATAAAGCAGTTCACCAACCTTCCCTCAGAAGCGCCATGGAAAATGGCTGATAGCTCTCCTCCTAAGAATTGGCCCAGCCATGGCCACATTGAGTTAAACAATTTGCAGGTGCATACTAGTCACAAACATCTAAGTACATACTCTTTATATTTGGCTTAAATTTGTTCAAAAAAAATAAAATTGTATGTTTTGCTAGTACTCAAGACAAATTAAAATGGAGTGACGATCAACCTAGGTTTGCATCCACTTATATACTATGAAATGTGCGTGAGACTATATATTATGGGTTCCAGTAGCCGATGACCTGAATAAACCAACAACAGACTCTCGTTAGGATAAACTTTAAATGAATCTCGTTTATAAGATTGTATACTATAAAATGTCATTATTTTTAGTTGATATCAGATTTCCAATGGTACTATTTAAAAAGCTTTCTTCACATTACATGACGAAATCTTCATCAAGTTTAGGACCTATGTATGAACACTATCTCTCCTATTTTCCTTTACATGAACTTGTTTGTTTCAAAATTAAGGACACTAGTTAGCATGGAAGGTTAAAGATGGTAGCATGGTATTTCCATACTAGGGAACATTTGAAGTGCAGGGAATTTTGATAATTTTTTGTGCATAAGAAATTTGGCATATAATACAATTTTGTGGTGGAAACTGGTGATGAATTTTTCATATTGGAAACCTGCATTGAGTAACTGCTTCATATATAACCTTTTCTGTTAAATGGTGATGAACAGGTTCGGTATCGGCCAAATACTCCTCTGGTTCTGAAAGGAGTCTCTCTCACCATTGAAGGAGGAGAAAAGATTGGTGTTGTTGGTCGAACAGGGAGTGGGAAATCAACCCTCATTCAGGTGTTATTTAGGTTGATTGAGCCTTCAGCAGGGAAAATAACTGTTGATGGGATCAACATTTGCACTGTGGGCCTTCATGATCTGAGGTCTCGATTTGGAATTATCCCTCAAGATCCTGTTCTCTTTCAAGGAACAGTACGAAGCAACATTGATCCCCTTGGACTGTACTCAGAAGAAGAAATCTGGAAGGTATATAATTCAGAAAGAAACATGCATTTGTGTTTGTTGGAGTGCATAGTCCTGTGATTTGTTGAAGGAAAATGATACTTTGACACGTTGTGTATATGCATAACCCCAAAAAACCCTGAAAATCATCAAAATCTGTATACATCAACCTTATATACATCAAAACTTGGCCACCACAAGTGTCTCATGAAGTTCTAACTTCTACTCCTAATTGAAAATGTATGTGTCCACTACAAAAGGGAAAAAAGTATAGAAAAAGAAAACTATGCATGAAAACATGAGTGCACTTCATTTCATTGTAATTTGAGATTCTCAAAACTAATAACTAGCTGTTTAACTGTGTTGCTGCAGAGCCTAGAACGTTGCCAACTGAAAGAAGTGGTGGCTGCAAAGTCTGAGAAACTTGAGGCTTCAGGTGTCAACTCCTCTCATAAAATATTCTGACACTGATATTTATTATTGCTTCATGATGTTGTTCTTGGTGAAAGTATGAGCTGACACAGTGTACTTGATTTAACTTGTTAGTGGTTGATGGTGGAGACAATTGGAGTGTGGGGCAAAGACAGCTTCTGTGCTTGGGTAGGATCATGCTAAAACGCAGCAAAATACTGTTCATGGATGAAGCAACAGCATCTGTTGATTCACAAACTGATGCTGTGATACAGAAAATCATCCGTGAGGATTTTGCAGATCGTACAATTATCAGCATTGCTCACAGAATACCTACAGTCATGGACTGTGACAAAGTTTTAGTCATTGATGCAGGTAATTAACTGCAACTACAAATTTCATATAATGTGTAGCTTCCACCATTGCCAATGTTTTTACACTTTGAACACAAATTTTCGTTAAGCAATAGCTATAGCAATGATTTGGGTGATTGAATTTTTGACAGGGCTTTCAAAAGAATATGACAAGCCATCACGTTTGCTAGAAAGGCCTTCACTTTTTGGAGCATTGGTAAAGGAGTACTCCAATAGATCTGCACAAATATAGGCTTAGGTTCTAACAAGGATAATTGTTGTACTTAGGTTCAAAGTCAAATAATTTTTGAGAATTTTTATGTTTTATCCATTCACTAGATGAATGCTTAGACTAGGATAGTATGCAATAAGATTTTTTTTTTAATTATTGGATTAAAATAAAAAATTCTTATGCGACCGTCCCGCAGAGTTGCTCGTTAACCTTTATGCGGGACAAGTTAGTAAAATCAATCTTTATATTCTATGCGGGACGGGTTAACCTGACTTGCATTTTGTGGACCAGATGGAAGACAAATCTACCATCCCTAATTTGGGTATTTCTTCATGCACCCCTACATTCTATGCAATACCAAAATTATCCTTGAAAATTTTGGATGATTCCGGAATAAAGATTCTGTAAGCAAAAGATATTTTTGGAATAGAGGTTTTGTAAGCAAAATGTGTTCTCCAAAAAGGAAATCTTGAAGGCAAAAAATCATTCTGAAATATTCTTTGTGGAATATATTTTTTTTTAATTTTTAAAAAGATAAATCTGGAATTCATAAAATGTGTTCCTGAAAATATGTTCTAGAAATATCCTAGAAAAAAAAGTATTTTGGAACTCATTTTCAAAAGGGATAAAATATTTTTTTCCAAAATTGATGGGTGCAGGAAGTAATTTGTTGGGGTGCAGGAAGAAACAACTCCTAACTTTAGATGCAATTAGGATTATATTATATGTTTCATTCAACAAGACTCACCACATAATAAAAGTTAGGACTCTTATTTTTATGCAAAATGAAAGACATGCAAGTTAGGTTAAAAATATAAATTACAATAAATGTTCAATAAATTATAATATTTGTTTATTTTTTAATTTTAGTCCATAAAAATAGTTGAAAAATAATATTTTAATCTTAAAAAAGTAAAAGTATTTTTCTAATAAAATTTATTTCCATAATATTTTATAATAAAACTATAAATTCATCACAGTATAATATTCTGATATATTTTTGGTATGCTGAAGTTACATTTTTTATATTTAAATAAATTTGAACAACACAGGAATATTACACTTAGTATTTAATTTTTAAATTTATTGAATAAATTACATAATATATATTGGCATACACATTCCTTCTCAAAGTCTATATTAGCTTATTTTAAATTACCATTTGAAGGTATCAAATATTAATTGATTTTTAATTTCATTATAAATATTTACTTCAATTCATGTATAAAAATATAATTATATGCACTAAACCACCTTTTCATTTTATGAAATAAATTAGTTAATATATTTTTTTACAATGAAGTGATAGTTTAAATGGAAAAGTGTTCAATTTCCAATAATTTAGAAGCAAGTCATCGTCTTCAGAATGTGTGGTGCAATTGTGAATAATAACATGTCGAGAAAACAACAACACAAATTCAATTTGAGTTTCTAAATTGAAAATTAAAGTATATAATAATACAATTTTTAGGAGTTTTTAATATCAAGTTATATGATTGAGTAAGGAAAAAAATTATGTGTAATTTATAAGTTTATTACATATAATTTTTTTAAGAAACTGAATAAGAAAATAAAATTTTATAATAATATTTTAATTTCAAATTCACTGAGATAGAATAAATATAATTTAAGATACGATCACTTTGAGTTTGGAGTTTATGAACATTTTATTTTTAAAAAACATTTCAAAAAATAAAAAATAAAAATAAAATATATATATATATATATATATTTATTGTTTATGAACTTAATACTTATATGTAACACAATACTAGTAAAAATTGAATGCACATATTAAACATCGACCTTCGTTATAAAAAATACAACAACATCCATACATCCATATTGAACATCAAACATCAATATTCTTTACACAAATACAACACCCTATTAAACATCAAACATCAATATTCTTTATACACTAGTTTCAAATAAACCCGCACTACATCACTCACCCAGTCACAGTCACTGCATAACCCCGCGAAAAATTGTGTAGGGTTTTAGATTTTCCACAGAAGAAACCCAAATTCACGCGGTGGACATGTTTCAATTACTGTGCGTTTCCAATTGGATCAATCAATGGGTGCGATGACCACTAACCGCAAGCGCACCCAAGAATGCATCAACGTCAACTACACCAATTCGGATCCCTCCCGTAAACGCTCCAAATTATCCACCAAACCCGTTCCGTCCGCCGCCACCGTCGTCGCGCGACTCTCCCGGTATCCGGAACTTTACGCGCCGTTGCCGAGGGAGGTTCACGCGCCCTGCCGGCGGACAAAATTTCCACTCGCTGCTAGGGTTGGCGCTCGCGGGAGCGACGCCATGGGGAACGTTCTGATCGCGAAGTTCGAGAAGGCGAAGCGTTCGGCGTTGGCGAAGTATAGGACCGTGGTGGAGAAGTGGAAGGAGGTGATTGTAGTGGACGCGGAGAGTGATGAGCCTTGCGCGGATTCGAGTGTGGAAGAGCCGCGTGGTGATGGTGACAGGTTTGGGGTTCAGCAGCAGTCGCTGTCGACGTTGTCATTTGATTCGGGGCTGAGGAATGCGGAGTTGAAGGTGGCGAGTGGAGGGAAGTTGTGGGGTCCTGAGACGCAGCTTGATGTTGAAAATGTTCATGCGTATAAGAAGTTGCTTGAGGATGTTGGGAGGAGAAATGGCACGTTTCAGAGGCTGAATTTTGAGATTAACCTGAATGAGAAGCGCAGGGACCATTTTAATTTGTTGAGGCCTAAGAAGGAATTGGATGAGGTGATTATGATTTCTTGTTTAGCATTTAGCAATCAACCATCTTTATGTGTTTGGTTGTTTGGGTGTTATTTTTGTTACTTAGTAGTAGTTTGTTCTTTTGTGGGTGTGTGTTTGTGAAGTCGTTATTTTTTTATCATAATTTCGTAGGAATAAGAATGTCTTTTTTTGTTTGTATTTTTGTTTCTGGTTGACATTTTTTTTTGTTTTCTCCATTTTTAGTGTGAATTTTGGAAAATTGAAGGGTGTAAAGTGTGACAACTGGTTGTATTTATTAGTGGAAATAGACAATTGAGTTATTTTTTATTTTTAGTACTAACATGTAAGTTGAGTTGGTGTGGTTTGTTGGGGAAGGAGAAGCAGGGTAAATGTTACTGTCAATTTACCCTGTGCATTGCTATGATTTACAGGAACCAGAAGTGCTGCAAGAACCATTTGTTGCTCTTAGTAGTGAGGAAGAAGACGAGGTTGAACGTGCCTTCTCTGCCAACCGGTATGAATTTATGGTTTGGATGTTAGGAGGTTGAGTGTAATCTGTAATGTAAGCTCATTGCTTTTTCAGGTGGACAATCTTGGTTACCCATGAAAATTCTAATATTGAGATTACTGGAGAAAAGTTTCGGTGCCTTAGGTCAACTGGATGGTTAAATGATGAGGTAAACTTGTTTGCTATATTATTTGTTTATCCCTTTGTTGAGGTGCTGAATTAGAGAAGAATTTAGTATCTAACTGTATCATGATTTGAAATTTTGGTACCATGAAATTCAGTGATAGATCATGTACCTTTATTGTGCAGGTGATAAATTTGTACTTAACATTGCTGAAGGAGAGGGAACAAAGACAGTCACATAAATTTCTGAAATGTCATTTTTTCAATACCTTTTTCTACAAAAAGGTAGGATAAGATAACTCTTCATTCACATGATTATTTAGTGTTGAGGTAGAAAAATAATTCCACTTTCAGATGATTGATATTGATTACCACTAACATTACTATGGAGAGGGGGGCACTTCCTTCTTGAAGCATTGCTTACGGTTGACCAATAAATTATTAACATTCTTTATGTTTGGCAGTCACTCATTAATATTATAATGAATCAAAACACAGATGGAAAGAAACGAGTATCTCAATATGATATGCATTTTATTATGTTTATAATTTAGTCATATTGCCCACATACTAATATTTATTATTTTGAATGTTATCGCAGTTAATAAGTGGTCCGAATGGTTATGATTTCAAATCTGTCAGAAGATGGACAAGCCAACGGAAATTGGGATACAGTTTACTTGAATGTGATAAAGTAATTATGTTGGAACTAATTTTTTGTTTTGCGTCTAGTAAATTAGATTGGTTTTTGTACTGAACTTTCACCTGATTTATTGTTATTACCAGATATTTGTACCTATCCATCAAGAGATACATTGGTGCTTGGCAGTTATCAATAATGAAGATAAGAAATTGCAGTATCTTGACTCAATGAAAGGAGAGGATAGTTCTGTGCTAGAAAAGCTGGTAAAGTTTTTTCTCAAGTAATTTAACCGGAAATTCCACGTTCCAAGATCTATTATGTTAATTATAACCAAAGTAGGAAAGGAACTATTTTTTATTTTATTCGTTAATATTTTTTCATGAGAACCCAAACATTTGTTTTTGTGTATTTTATTTTTGTCCTTTTACTGTGTGCTTTTTGCAATGTGAGGATTTTTTGGAGCTAGAGTGATATGATTGACCCCATCAATAAAGTGTCTGATTTTATTAAATTCTCAAACAAGGTTTCATGAGGAAGACATGTCTGATATGAAATTTGAAATTTCATTCCTGCTTTGATTTGGACTTTGCCTTCCATTTTAATTTTCAATAGTTGGAATTTTTTTGTTGTTGTATCTTATTTCAAATAGACAACAAGTCACCTAAGGTTAAGTTAAAGGAAAATTGTCTATATCTCAATAGGTCATCAATTGTTTGTGGGTAGATTTCTCGAATTACCTGCATTGTCAACTTCTTGACTCCAAGCAAATTTATGGTATGTTTGATGGGTTTAAAATCTTGTTTGTCTATTTAATGTGTTTGTTTGTTATTTAGTTGCTTCTAACTGAATGCCAATCCGCCATCTAAGTTCCTTCTAAATTTTTTTGCTTTGGAAAGTAGGAAAGTATGTCCTTCAAACTGGAAAACAAAACTATAATTAATGTGCCAGCTGTTGACAACATATGTAGATCAAAGATCAAACATGCATCTTCAATACCTTGGTCCAGTAATTAATCATAAAAAGAGTGGATTAGAAAAGAAAGTAAAGAAGTAAATTTGTTAACGATTACAAAAATGATTGAATATACCTGGTGGGTTTAAGCAAATAACCAAGGAAAATAAGAAATAAAAAATTTATAATTACAAACTAGGACACCAACTGTTGTAAAGGCTTTGCATGAAATCAACTTAGAGGGAAATAAAAAATAAATCAATAGATGAAATTGGGAAATAAATATAAAATAAGAGAATTAGTAAATTAGAAATTGAACTACTCAAATAGAAATTAAACTGTGATTATTGCTTAAATTTCTATACTTTAGAAATTTGTCTGTGGCATATGAATTTAAACATTTAGATAATTGATTTATAATGGTATATACTGTAGAGATAAATCTATTTCCTAAGGATGCTGCATATACATTCAATATACTCTAAGTAACAAATTTATTTATATATGACATGAAAACTGTGTTTTACCCGCATTGTCAATTGATCTTGTTGGTTTTTAAATCTTTTAACACGCTGCTTTGGTCAGGTACATGCTTTTGTCTAGCCTTTGGTGCCTTACACTTAAAACACCAGAGGTAGCCATTGTAGCAAGTGCTGTCTTTAGTTTAAGTTATAGTGACAAAGTTTTGAAATTTAATACTTATGTCTTTACTTTGTAAGAACTGAGGAAAGATATGTGTTTATTTGACAATTGGCTGTTGCTAGGTTCATTTATTATTTTTCATTGATGTCTCTCAGGCTAAATATTTTGCGGATGAAGTAAATGACAAGAACGGAAAAGATATTGGTGTAAATACCTGGAAAAAAGAATTTGTGAAAGACCTTCCTGTTCAGAAAAATGGGTTTGTATTCTTATCTTGCAAATCACTCTATGGGATCGTTTAGTTTTATTGTATTTTGCCCCAATTTTTGCAAAATGGAAGATATATGCGGTGAATTGTAGCTCTTCACTCATTTTTGAAAATAAAAAACCCACAAGTATGTCGTCTTTCACAGATAAAGAGCCTAATAGATTTTTGTGAACAAAGTATCCTGAAGCATATAAATTTATTTTTTATTTACTTGAACTTCTTCCTTTGTATAATGAATATATTTTCAGTACAATTTTAAGTTTAAACTAAAATTTATTGTGGAGATACTATAACAAATGTACATAAAAAAAAGGGACTGGTTAGATTACTAAGAGCGACACAAGTTTTTTTATTGAATGACCAATAAAATTATTAAGTAAAATATATTGGATTTAACTGGTCAGTCATCAATAGTATGGAAATGCTCTAGAGTGTTCTTTTATTAGGGTAATTGATTAATTTACGACAGTGAAGAAACTTGTTCATAGTTAGACAAAGTTTTCTGCATTTTTGAGATATTTTTTATATGTACTTCTGCGGAAGAACTCTAATTTTAATATAACGACAATGTAACATTTTGACATTAACAGTTTTCCATTTTTATACCTTATTTTTCCTCTTTGCCTTTGCACGCCCCAAGTTTTCAGTATCCGTTGCAACTATGAACGGTTCAAACTAGTAGAGGTTTTTGGTGAATGTTTTTTAAACAATTTTTTTCTTTCGTATCTAAACAGGTGTGATTGTGGGGTGTTTATGATCAAATATGTGGACTTTTATAGCAGGGGCCTGGAGCTGTATTTTGACCAGGTAGGACATGGAGCATTTCATTCTATATATTTTGTCAAATTGAAATATTTTTCTTTTTCTTACACGTCTATATCTAGAAACTCTCGTGTTTATTTAGGAACAGAATTTTTTTTCTTTAAATCTCTCCAAATCCATAACCTAGTAGTCATTCACTTGTGTTCTAGTGTTAGTGCGAGAATGCTTTTAAGACAAAATGTTTAATTAATTGCTTGAAATATTTTAAATTGGTGATATTCGCATATGGTGCATGACATGACAAAATCCTAATCTGTTACCAAAGTACCGTGCCCAGAACTTTGTTTAGCATGTTTGTTTCAAACTTAAATTTCAATAAAGAATCATTTTTTTATTTTATTTTCGAAGTTAAAGTCAACAAAAAATTATTTCTTCAAGTATTTAAACCAGACCTGCACCAAAAATTTAATGATGCTTATTATGTGCTTTCACGAAATATTATAGCTTAATTACATTTTTATCTTTCAGATATCATAATTATACGATTTTACTTCTTCAGATTTACATTGTGTCAATTGGGTTCCGTAGTTATCGCAAGTGTGTTTAGCCCTTCTTATTCTAATTGCGTTAATTGGGTCCCTGAGTATCAATATTATGTGACTTTAGCTCTCAGAAAATTCCAACTGAAGTAGGAACTGAATTTTGATATTTGAAAGACCCAATTGATTCATTAGAACCTAAGGAACTAAGATTGTTTGTGATATATGGAAAGATCCAACTGATATAATTGAAATTTGAAGAACTAAAATTGTACATCTGCAATACTTGTGAGCTATGAGGCTCTGACACAAATCTGCGATACTTGTGAGCTACAAGACTCAGACACGTTTCTTAAATGACATGTTCGTATTGAACATATGTATCAAACACTGACACTTGTAAGACACGTATCCGTGAAGTGTTAAATTTAAAAAAATATTTGTTGAATTTCTGATAATTCTAGCACAGTTCTAACATAATTTTAAAAAGAAAAATACATTAATTTTTTAAAATCTTAAATTTATTGTATAAATTTTTATTATGATTATAAAAATAAAGAACAAATCTTTTTGAACCAGTCATGAAAAACATTTTTTGCTAAAAAAAACTGAACATACTTGTACACAATAATTTTTATTATCAGTTTATATAATTTATATTTATATAATATATAGATCCGTGTTAGTGTCTGTGTTGTATCAATGTCTTACTATAGCTTGCGAAACTAAATTGCAATTAAACTCTTTTTAATAAATATTTATTTTGTTTGAGAATTGAAATACTCTTTTTCATTTGTAGGAAAACATGCCTTACTTCCGGCGTAGGACAGCTAAGGAGATCTTGAGATTGAAAGCTGAATGAGGAATATAATGACTGGGCCAACAGTCCAATACATTGCCGCCAAATTTTTATATAAGGTATGTATTTGAAAGGTCGTCACATTAATAGGCATCACTTGATGAATGATCCTTGACCATTATAGAGTTGAAGAATTTATTAGCTTGAAAACAGAAATGATTATAGATGTATTGGTTATGGAGTTTGTTTGGATAAAAGTGGTGTGTAGTGTATATATAGCGCAGTAGGTTGTATATTGCTATACGGATTGGATTATAAGATGAGGCATAGTTTAAAGATTATGGTCTTACTTCTTCCTCCCCAATCCATAAATTTTGCTGTAATATTTTGAATTACATCTGGAAGTCTTTTTCCAAATTCGTAATTAGCTTTCAGATTATGTAATCTGAAAGTTTTTTTATATGCGTGATTAGTTTCTGGATTACATAATTCGGAAGTCTAAATTAGCTTTTGGATTATATAATCTGGAAGTCAGTCCGAAAATTACTCTCAAATCTAGACTTTCAAATTATATAATCTGAAACATGGTTATCAAACTCGCGAGTCAACTCGTTGACTCGTCCGAGTTTACGTACTCACTTTGCCTTACCGAGTTAACTCGATAGTAAACTTGTTTTTTGGGTAAACTCGATGGACTCGGCACAGACTCGATGAAATCGCAATGGACTCGCGACTCTGGTCCGAGTTGGCGAGTTCAACTGGGTTTTTTTTAAACTCGAAAACGGTGTCGTTTGTGTTTGCCTATGGACTGCGTCTTCGTGTTCTTCTGTGGATTGCGGCGGTAGATCGAGTGGAGCGTGCGGTGGTCGCAGCTTGCAGATGGTCGTGTCGCGGTGGTCGCGGGTTGCAGGTGATTGCGACGCGGGTTGCAGGTGGTGGCGTCGCGGTGGTGGTTAAAGAATGTGTGGGAAGGAGTGGATCAAATTCAAGTGAGGTTAATAGAACTGCATCTACTAATAAAAGTAAAAATGCTCTAGGAAACTATTAATTTTTTTTTAATATGAAAGTAGACTCTTCCGATTCCACGAGTCGAGTTTACGAGTCGAGTCTACCGAGCTCCCACGAGTCTACGTAGACTCGCGAGTTTGACAACCTTGTTCTGAAATATTAGTTTTTAAAATATATTATGGATTACATGAGAAGTTATTTTTGAATTCGAGATTAACATCTGAATATGTAATCAAGAATATGGACAGAAGAAAGATAAAAATGTATTTTTATATTTTGTATAAGGGGTCAGAAGAACATACGGAGGTGGAGGTGTAGGAAGAAATAGTCTTTCAGTTTTGCATTGTAGCCTATCTCTATCGGTGTAAAATTGTGCAAAGCCCATTTCCCGCGACATTTTTCAGCTTTGCTTTTATGTAAAGCATATATTTCAAAAGAATGAAAGTAATGATAGCAAAGATTACTATTCACAACGATTTCTTAACTGATTAATTGTCTTATTTGTACAAATTATAGGCAAGTACTCGACGGAACTACGTACTAACTGAACTGAAGCAACCCTTGCGAGTTTATCCATGCCATCGATTAATAATGTTTTATATAGTGCCTAATTAAAAGTAAAATAACCGTGATTTCTGTTCTTTCTCAAGATACAAAAATGTTTGATTAAACCTTTTACCTTTTCTTTATTAATTTCCTTGAAAAAAAATTAACTTCTTGTTCTTATAATATGTTTATCTCAGTTTTTCTCCAAGCATATAGAATTATGCAATACGGCAATCAAGCGTCTCTCACTAATAAGAAAGGAAAATTGTAAAAAAAAAAATAATGTAATTAATTGTAAAAACGAGAGTAAAATTCACTATCTTAAACCACTAGGAGGGAAAATGTTTTTTGAATGGTATGATTTGAAAATGTATTTTGAATTTTACAATTTTACCTAAATTTTGCAATTTGAAATATGTAGTATGTTTCTGAATTGGATAATCCAGAATATTATTGAGTTTATAGTATTCATAATAATTTTTAAATTACATAATTTAAAAGTTAAAAAAAAATATCTGAGACGCAGTGCATAATGTAATTTCAAATATGAAAATGTATCGAGACGTGTCCAGATTAATCTGAAAATTTTAAGCACACCCATGGAAGGACTGCTTCTTCCTGGACCTCATCATTTCTTTAGTCACCTCCATAAATTTTGAAATTTCCAAAGATTCCTTTCAGTAAAAAAATAAAAATAGAAGTAATGTTTGGAAAAAATTACCACTTCCAGATTAAATAATCCAAAATTTATTTAAACAACTCATAATATTGGATTACGTCATCCAAAACTTATGTACGAAAAGAAATCTACTGGATTACTACGTAATATGAAAGTAAACAATTACCACTTCCTTAAGTAATCTAGAAATAAAAAATTACCACTTCAAGATTACACAATCCAAATGTCAAAAATTATCACTTCCACATTCCGTAATTCAGAAGTAAAAAATTATCAATTTTGGAAGTTGTAATTTTTGACTTCCAGATTACATAATGCATAGTGTAAAACATTGTTTCTATTTTATCTTTTAACTGGAGTAATTTTGAGAATTTGAAAATTTATGGAGGTGGCTGAAGAAGTGATGGAGGTGCAGGAAGAAGCAGTCCCATGGAAGTGTAAAAGAAAATTCTGGTTATCTAGTTTAATGCCCCAAGCCCAACTAAAGAAAGGTGAATGTTTATAGATACATAACTAAACAAATTCTGGACTAAGTAACATAAAGGACATGCTTTGATTTAGAATTGATATAATTCGATGTATCTCTTGTATGCGAACTGTTCTTCTTAAATCAGTGCAAAGGTCGATAAAGCTATATTTCAGTTGTAAAGCTAGATTTCATTATATATACCAAATGTAGCGAATGCATTCAACACATTACCGTTTACAGTGAGCATCAAATTCTATTTTTATTTTCCTTTGCCCTCAAACTAAAAATTTAGGGGCAGACAAGCTTTTTGTGTTTTTTATAACAATGGCGCAGATAAGCTACATAGATTACACCAAATTTGCAATGGCATGAGGTGGCCCAAACTCACACAAAGGGCATATACATGTAAGTAAATTTTAATTAGAACATATTCACCAAAAGATTTGCTTATATCAAACAAAACCTTTCAACTATATTGCTAACAAACACGAGAATACAAATAAGAGAGAGAGAGAGAGAGATCGAAGAAGACTCTTACTGACGCGGAACTCTTTTTCTACTTAGAATCTCCTGCTCTTTTAGCCGATGTTGGAATCTTGCAAGACGAGCTTGAAGACCCACCAGACTCGCTGCTTTCCGAGAAAGCACAAAACTCAATTGGGTTACATAGTTGTCAATTAGGCTTCCCGGTTGGTCCACTTCGGCCAGGAGTTTCATTTCCTGCAAACCAAAACATCAGAACCAAATCATAAATTGTCAACAACTCATCTCAATTTAAATTTTTTACTAATTTTCCTTTTTTTACTATTTTATAAATTTTACAAGTAAACAAAAAGGGAAAACATGCTTAGTTCATGTCAAGGCACAATAATTTTACTTTTACTATTCTGTAGATTTTTAAGTTTAAAAAAATGAAAAAGCATACAAGTAAAATGTCAAAGCACTAGTTTCTACTTTGTCTTACGAAAATATGAATACCAAATCGCAGCACAAAAACTGAACTTCTACAGTGAAATGATAAATTCAATTAGAAATTGAATATCACACAACTTAAAATAACCCATAGAAAAAACATGTAATAACTCACTTCACGAACAATCTCCATTGTATCCTCAATTTCCTTCCTATGAGCAGCAATTAGTGCTTCTTCCTCCTGCATAAATGCAATAAAGAATTAAACAGACACCATAAACAAGTTTATATAACAGAAGCTTTATCCACAAGATTTGTTCAATTATATGAATTGAACAAAACCAGCATAAACAAGTTCATTATTCAACTAAAAATTGGTAAAGAACAAGTATTTCCATATATTTGACAAACCTCGAGTACTGCATTGATATTCCCGTTAGGAGAGGATTCTGCTTCATAAGGCCTGGATCCAGTTGTAACATTGTTATAGTTCCCTGTGCTCGGCTGCTTTAAGCTTGTAGAGAAGATATCAGAGTTGCTGGCATCCCTTTTCATCCAGTTTGCTGGCCTTTCAGATTTTTCATCCTTAGGCGCATAATTCCCCGTGCTCTGCTGTTTGGAGCTTGTAGTGAAAAGATCAGAACTGCTGGAATCCCTTTTCATCCAGTTTGATGGCCTATCAGACTTTTCATCCTTAGACACAGTGTTATAGTTCCCAGTGCTCTGCTGCTTGGAGTTTGTAGTGAAGGTATCAGAACCATTTGCATCCCTTTTCATCCAGTTTGCAGGCCTTTCAGATTTTTCATCCTTAGACCCTTTTCTGCGTGGTGGAGACACTTTTTGCAACTTCTCACCTGTATCAATTTGTGAGTAAGAGTTCATCTTTTGACTGGTAGTGTCACCATACGAGTTCTTTGGTTCAAACCTCTCCCGGTCCAATGAAGCAGAAGGCAAGCCCTTTTCCTCTCGCCCATTTGATAGATAATTTGAAGAAAAACTTAATGGCTGTTTGTCAGCAGCGGTAGCAGCAGAGCTGTACGAAGAATTCTCCCTTTCAACGAATTTCCTGCCTATGTCCATTGTTTTCTCTTGACGTTGATAGTTAAAATCCTCTGCACTAGCACTAGCAGGAATGGATGATGTGGATGAAATTTCCTTATTAGTTTGTGGTGCAGGATTTGGGACCTGGTCTTTTCTAGGATTCCCACTTTTGGACAGACTTTTAACTCTGTTCACATTACGATAGAACAGTTAGTATAATAAAAAATGAATGTGCATAAAAAAAGTAGGGACCATGCTATGCAACAATATGTTAGAGCCCAAAAATAAACACATACCGATCTGCATATCTCAAGGTATTAAGTGTGTGTTCACAAGATCCAGCACCTGGAGATATACAAGAGATCATTACAGTCTTTGAATTACCCACAAAGGAGTCACGAAGCACTTCTGTAAGTTTACTTCCTCGAAATGGAATATGGATCTGATCATTGTCTAAGGCACGGATGCACTCCTTCAGAGCCAAAAGACTCTTGTTGATTTCCGCTCCTTCAATCCTATAGCATTGATAGATGAAAAATTGCAGAGTAAATTGACAATTAATATAGTAAAAAACTGCTTGATCAGAAAGAGTGGAAGGAAGCGCCAAATATTGTTTTCAGTAGTTACATCAGCACAACATGCTAGAAATTCGTTAACAGCAGCCAAGACGTTTGTAGATTTGGTTTATATTTGTAAAGTAAATCTGCATTATCTATAATTTTACAGATCTATCCAAGAAGGAGGCCACCTGTAGATCCCTGCATCAGTGTTTTAAAACTGAAGCATTTTAGCCTCAATTGTGCAAAGCACAGACCTGTCATCTAGATATAGTAATTTCTGCAACTTGACTACATAGTTTACTATATTAAAACCAGTTTGAAGTATGAAACACAGCAAAGCAATGACTCAAATTTCTAAGCAGAGACTAGGAATACATGTGTAATAGGGAGCTTTATGTGGCACTTAAATAATGAGACCCTCCCACTTAAGGACCAGTCCTCTGAATTGATTTTCCTCGTGTTAAGTGATACAAATGGTGTTCTTGTGAGTCTCACGTATTGAGCCCCTCCACCTAATGAACTAATGCTCTTTTGGGCTAGGCTCCCCTAATCTGTTTCCATTTAAAATTGAGCCTCCAAAAGGGCTATATATGTAGGCAGTATAAGGTGCAATATACCAAATGGTAACAGGTGAGTGATGAAGCAGATGTTGAGTCAGTGAAGTTGCCGTGAACATAGACTCTTAAAAGGGATTGTAGAGTTGAGTCCCAAAATAATGTGGTAATTAAGTCATGGAGCACTTCTACCTAAGCCATTAAATTAAGCACGTGATGAAAATCCAACTTAAAAGACTAATCCACAAAGTGGAATAGTCCATTGACTTAGTTCAATACTGATCCATTTCAACACCACACCCAAAAATTCAGATGATGCACCAAATTGTCAATATGTGTGTAAGTACTTTAAAAAATTTCAAGCAAAGACTATTGTAGAAAGTTGTTGGAATAACACCTTCATTGTGTTCACCCCTAGCTTGCATTAATTGCAGTCTATTTGGGGGCTTACTTAAATACAGCCTCAACTCAAGGGTGGTACTCAGTCTAATGTCAACTAGATACATGACTTGAACAGTCCTTACGTTAAAAACCAACTTTATAAGATTTATTTAAGCCCTAAATTTAAATTTTTAGATGATATCAGAATATATCCTAAATCCATTGTTGGGTAACTGGCATTTGCCACCCACCAGGCTAGTAGACTTAGGTATGAGGAGGAGTACTGAAAAGATGTTTGATGGCTGCTCCTTAGTTGTATTAAGGATGGTGTTTAATCCAACATCAACTAGATCTATGACTTAAAAAGAGCCTACAGATTTGACAAAACCTCACCTTAACAGTTAGTTTTGTCAAGTTGAGTTAGGTTCTAAATCCAAATTCTAAGAGTGGTCTTATCAAGCAATTGATTTGTTCAGGAGTTTAAAATTAAGCAATTATTTTAAATGCAGAAGTACCGTGTCTGACGATCATTATCAGTAGTGTCAGCACCTCGTTCACTTCCAGCAAGATCAATAAAAGAAATTTTCCCCACAACCTTCCCACTTCTTGCCTCATTCCCATCATTGTTTCGCTTACTCTCTTTCACTTCACTGTGTTTCTTTACAACCAGCTGTAAGATAGCATGTGACCTGGAAGACTCCTCATTAGCACCAGTGGATCCTGTACTTCTTGCAGCATTTCCCCTTTCAATGAATTCTTTGACAATTTCCACATCACAAACTTCAAATTCTTGCAGTCCTACAATGCAAACTTGCTGTCGTCCATCTTCTCTCATGCAAAGTTTCCTATTCAAATATAGTAATAAATAAATACAGCCATTCAACAATACACTAACACTAAACCAAAGAGCAAATAAAACATGCAGGTAGAAGCACTATGCAAGATGACATTCGTAAATACATATACAACTGAAACAGAAAGATAATACATCCATATACTGGCTAGCAACAAAGAAAATGAATGCATGATATAAGATAAAGTTAGACTCATTCTTGCCATTAACAGTTATGTAGTAAAGCAGTTGAAATCCCCAACACAAATTAAAAATGTTGTCTCCTAATTAAGCCCCAGGTCGATATAAAAAGAACTTATACCAAAGGCATTCAAAATAGCTTCAAGAGAGAGCATGACAAGACTATCATCAAGCATTTAGATAAAATATCCGGAGTATTTGTATAAAAAGATTGAATACCTACTTTCTGTCACTAAGAAGATCATAAAGCTTTCCACCATATATCTCAAAATAGCTGAGCCACAATTTAAATCTCTGATTCCGGTAAACTGGCTGATGCAACTGCCAAACAAGGTCTTCTGCAGCTCTGAGTGGTAAAGGTTGCATTGTGTATGTTTTGCCACTTCCTGAAAGCAAATCATTTAAAGCATGACAATAATGAAGGTACAGTAGCTGCTTGAGGATCAAGCATATCAGTGGAACATGAAATGAACATTCTTATATGCTGAAAACAACAAATACAGCTTTATTCAAAAGGTATTTTCAGGATAAATTTCAAACACTCAATTTCAATAATCACATCTATCATCGGGTGCAAAATATAATCTCTATCTACAGCAGGGCCATTAATATGTTCCCATTAATATTTTGGGAGTGCTTAGATTATCCTTTAGGAATAGTTTCCATATTTCCTCAACATCTCTTAGGCTTAGTTTCCTTATTTCCATATATTTCATGATTTTTCCCCTTATTTAGTTATGATTAGTATAAAATGGGTTAGTGCTTTAGATTTTATCAACAGATTATAACAAATCACAATACCTAAGAGAACATTATCCGGAGTCTACCTTTCTATCAATTTCCTTCCTCTATAACTAAAACTCCATGGTTTCCCCATCAACAAATGAACATTTTACATTTTGGAATTCTTAGAATTTGGTGTTACAACTTACTCAACCCCACAAAACAATTTGTAAGAACTATCCCAAGTTTTATAAGGACTACATTGATCATATCTCTAGCTGATGTGGGACCTCAACACACTCCCTCATATCCAAGATTAGACATTTGGAGAGTAGAAAAATATGGATGACCCAGAATAACACCCCTTTACACTGAGGGATAGGAATCTAGAGTGTAGAATTTAGGATAATTTCTAATATCATGTTAGAATTTATATTTAGGGTATTTTAATAACCGCACAAATCAGCCTGACAAGTGAGAATTACAGGAGTTTTGAGCCTACAATTCAACGAGTATCTCAACAATAATAACTTTTTAGATGTTGAATTTAGAGGCCAATAACACACATGCCAGCTAGGAACAACATTACACCCTCCCCCTCCCAGAAATAGACAAAGAACTGCATTCCTCCCTTGTTCACTGGATTCTCACACTGATAACCAGCAAGGAATACTATAAAGTATAAACAAAAACTAGTAAAGTTAAACCAAAAAAAAAACACATAGATAGATGATATGAAAAGCTCAAACCTTTGAAATGTGAAACTGGTAACTAATAGTTTGGTACTAGTATCATATCAATAGCATACAAAAATTACTTACCTGTTTGACCATAAGCAAAACAGGTAGCTTTGGTTCGCTCAAAAATTGTAGGAATAATTGGTTCAACTGTAGTTCTGTATACCTGTTATCATAAAGCAATAACACCATAAATCAAGCAAATCAAGACCAAGACACAGACAATCATTCACTTACATAAACCTCAAATTCCACCAATAACAAAGAAATCATCAGATGGTATCAAAACAACTAAATAAGTTATTAAATAACAACTAAATAAGTTATTAAATAACAACAAAATTTAATCTTGAACCGGATAAAGTCTTACTTCATCATTGGTAACATGCTCATCAAGCACAGCATCAAAACAAAACTCATGCTTCTCCACATAAGCTGTCAAATCAACCTTTTTCATCATGATAGAACAATCAGATCTCGTAGCAGTAAATAAAAGGAAAACATAAACAAAAAGATCAAATTCAACCTATAGTTTAGTGGAATATAGGGCTTAAATCCAATATCTAAACAAACCTTTAGTTTGGGTTCATGGACTGTCAGATATGCATTGTCAGATACGGTTACAATATCATCCTCCTTCTTAGCTAGTTCCTTCTTGTTTAATGGTCTTTTGCGTACCTAAAGACATGCATTAAAAACAATCAAAAAATTATTCAATACAAATCCTAAATAATATAAAGAACTTTTTAACTATCAAATATCTAATGAATAGATTGAATATTTTTAAATCAAGTAAACTTAAAAACTTACAAATTTAAAGTTATTTATTTAAGGGAGAAATGTTTAAAATTATAAACAAAGTAGGATAATATTTAAAAGAGAAAACTATATTAAAAGATCACTATTTAACATTATTGATAAGATATGTCCAATTAATTCAAAAGAATTTAAATTAAAAGAGAAAAAATGGCATTTATCATTCTTTACCAGAGTGTAGATCATGAGCATACTCTGATTTAATATAAACAAGTGCGTTTAAAGTAATTAATTTGATAGAATCAGTGGCGAAAATATTAAGGGAATGGAGGACAGAAATCAAACTTCAAAAATGTAATCTCAATGCATGTTAAGTCCCCAAAGCAGCACATGAAAAATAAGATATCTATGCGTAGAAGATGAAGTTATGCATGTGTCTATGAAATTTTGACATACCACAACTCTAATTTTAGCAACATTATTTTCCCTTGTGCTATACTCTTTTTCATTCATTGGTAAAGAAATTGATGCATCAGCATCTGCTTCCCCGCTTTCCAGCTTGCAGTTAATTGGATTAAAATCATCTTCAAATACTCTAGCATCTCCAGGCATGAAGGGTGATGGCTCAAACGGTTCTGAAACTACATGCTGACAAGAAGGTAAAAAATTAAAACAACAAACACATCCAAAGAAAAATGCTTAGGTAGTGTGCGACATGACTTTTACAGCAGGTGAAAGCTATTTTAAAGATGAAATTAAAATTCAGAGGTTTAAAATTAAAGCTAAAGCTTTTAGGTAATTCTATAATATTTTAAGCTTAAAAATTATTGCATTAATATTTGAGTAATGTATTCTTAGATCTTGGGATTTGGAAGTAGAAGCTAAAAGCTCCTAAAACTAAGAGTTCATTTAGTTTGAGAAAAAAAAATATGTTTGTTTACACTGTTATATAAACAAAATTTTGATGTGGCATTCTTGTAATCAAAACTGTAAACAAAAAAGAATATCCTCAAACCAAATGCCACCCTAACAGAAAACAGAACCCCGCTGGCCAGACACTACCATGCATTACTACTCAAAGAAAGTTAAGATAAATGCAGGACAAGGTAAAGGGATCCCAAAAATAAACATGCACAACTAAAACAAAATAACTGAAACAAAAGTTCTAAATTCGTTCAGACATTCAGATTCATCATTGCTGTCTGAATTGCTGATTCTAGGATTTTCCTCATTAACAACACAAACTGTTATAGAAGATGGTATAAACAGTTCTAGAGTTTTCATGACAAACTAGAAAGTAGCATGATCAACTTTATCCCATACATAGATATGACAAAGTGCCAAAATTACATGTTGAACATATTTTTTCAATGAACTGTAGTAATTAGTATTGGGCTTACATGAATGAACAGACCATTATGATATAATACATCAAATCATATCCATACCTCAGACAAAAGCTCGGTATCATCCATTGCATGAAGATCCAAAAGCCCAGCTCCAAAATCCCCCCTGAACTCAGGAGAAAAAAACCCATCCGACCCGGCCACTCCACCTAAAGATTGGGCGGTGGGTGTATATGGCTCTGAAGCAGATTCCCCATTAAAATTGAGGTTTCTCATTAACTTCAAAAGCCTCTGCTTCTCCTCGGCAGACTGTGCTCCATAACCCTACAACAACATCACAATCAGCTTTGTCACCTCATGAACTACCATCACAAAGAAAAACAAACAACATTTAGCAAATTCAACCCGTACTGCCCTCAATGGATGCTCCAACTAAAATAAGACCGTACCATAATCACCCCTCAATATGCAGGACAGATAAAGAATCGTCTAGGGTATTATAACCTACAAACAAGTACTACAAAATTTCAACTTACTCAAACTCATCCAAAACAGGAAAAAACCTTACGACACGCATAGTCAACCAAACTCCCCTTTATCAAGCAAAGACCAAATAAAAAAATTCACATAAGAAAAAATAATAAGAAAAAATTGATAAAAATAAAATAAACAAATAAATCAGCAGCAATAGCGTGATACGCCAGCTAACACCTTCTAAACAAAAGAAGAAAACCAAACGCTGAGTATTACACACGGAATCATCTCAATTAACAGAAGAAATCAAACGAAATTTTGAGAAAAAGCAAAATCAAAGAGGCTGATGAAGCGGTAATGCGAAACCTGCATGAGAAGGTTGGGGAGGAGGCGATGATCGATGGCGGTAGAAGCCAGGGGAGAGGCGAGATGCTGCAAGCCGGCGGACTGGAGCCACCGCGCCATGACGGCGTCTCCAGCATCGCCGCCGTTGTCCAACAGAGCAGCGGCGGCGGCGGCATTGCCCTGCGGCATCTGGCCACTCGCGTGGCGCTGCGAACGTCGTTGAGGCGCCAATTTTCAAGATCTGAGCGCACGAGCTGCACAGCGAAGAATCGCCGACATCAGAACCACAATAGCAACGAAAAAAAATGAAAACGAAAATGAAAATAGATAAAACGAGGAGGCGCACGGGAAGAACATGAACGGTGCGAGAATTGAACGGAGAATGCAGGTAGTGCGGATCTCCGAAACGGTGGCGATTCAGATCTGAAACGGCGTCGTTGGAAGGAGTGAGCGCGAGGAATTGGATTCCACTTGCTTGGGCGAATGCGATTATGGCGGAAGAAGGAGAATGCGCGAGAAGAAGAGAGAGAAAGGCTCTGAATGAAAATTTTAGAGATTAATAAAACGTTAAATATCATAATTCAATAATCATAATCGCTAATTTTCAAATCTATAAAACGGCTACGTTGAACTAACTCTCTCGCTCGCTCGCTCCTACTTTTACCGAAAGGTTTTGAAATGTCCGATATACCCTTCCCTCTCCCACCCTTTTATTTCACCACCTACATGCATAATTGCAAATAATTAATCAAACAAACGCACCTCAACCATCTTACTTTACAACCCCTTTTTCATTTTCTTTTTCTCTACTAAACTTTCGGTTCGAGATCTCACATCAATTAGATATTATGATATTTCATTAGTTTCGAGATCTCACATCAATTAGATATTATGATATTTCATTTATAAACTTTATCTTATAAGTCGATTTTATGAAATAGAGTTAGATTTAAAGTTCATTTCTTAACATGGTATCAGAATCATTTAAAATTTATCCTAACGATAATTTGTTAGATCTATTGTGTTATCCGCTATTGGACCGTATTGAACCATTTATAACGTATATTTTCATGCACAAGTTGGTAGTCTCAGCGTAAATGGTGTGTATTGGAGATTTCACGTCGACTAGAGATTATGATATTTTATATTCTTTATAAGTGAGTGTAAACTTTATCTTATAAGTCGATTTTATGAAATAGAGTTAGACTTAAAGTTCACTTCTTAACATGGTATCAGAGTCATTTAAAATTTATCCTAACGAGAATTTGTTGGGTCTATCGTGTTATCCGCTATTGGACCGTATTGAACCATTTATAACATATATTTTCATGCACGAGTTGGTAGTCTCGGCGTGAAGGGTGTGTATTGGATATCTCACATCAACTATAAATTATAATATTTTATATTCTTTATTTATAAGTGAGTGTAAACCTCACTTTGTCAGTTTTATAAGATTGAATTAGACTTAAAGTTTAAGTCTTAACAATTTGTTTGGCGCTTCATCTTATTTCTTCCCTTTAATTCTTGTAGAGGATGATTTGCATCACAAATATCTTTTAAGAAATGGGTGAAAAAGTGTCAAATCAGGTGGGTAAAAAAATTGAGTTATGTGTTTTCCTATCTGGTTTAAACCAGATTAATTTTGACAATTCTATTAAGAATTTGTCGCATAGCTTTTTAAGCACATAATTGTTGCGTGTGTGAAAATTGCATAGATACATCCAAATGTTACTCATTTCAATTAGTTAATGACTAGCCTTGTAGTTGCATAAAAGTGAAAAATTAGCTCTACGTAATTATCAGAAGCAATATATAAAAACATAAAAAAGATTGGAGAGTCTTAGTGAGAAAGAAGGAAATAAAATTTTCAGCAAGAGATATGTTAAGAATACATTTGTTTATGAATGGAGGAAGATTTTTTATAATCTCAACACATATCTTATTCTTGAAATTAAAATGATATTTTCTCGTTAATTAAATTTATAAGATTTTTGTTAATATTAAGGAAGGTATAAAATAATAAATTTTTCTTAAGATTTTGAGACAATCATTTCAATTTTAAAATCTTAATGTTTGATATTTTTAGATGACAGAATGTAATTTATAAAAAAAATGTCACCTTGAGTACTGTTCAAATATATCTAGTCCACTTCAAACTCTTTCAATTTGTTAAAATATATGAATTTATTTATTGTCTAAGTGATTTGAAGGAAATGACATAATATTCGGAAGACCTTTAAAATAATTCAACTATTGTGAAAAAGATGACTAAGAATCATGTTCATGATAAACATTCTACATTCAAAAGGGGATAAGGAGGATAGAACATCAAGTTCTTTAAAGAAGAACTCATGCATGAAGACAATCATCGTTACTAGTAGTGGATTTCATATAAATTTTATCAGTGACATCACAAGCTTTGGTTGTAATGATTTTAGGAAGGTATCACGAGATACACTGAAACAAGAAAGAAACTTGTTGACAAACTCACTAAAGGTAAACTCGAAAGGATAAACTACAACTTTTCTGAGTATCCAAATTTTGATCGATAATAAAAGGAAATGTGTCATTCATTATCTTCTTGATCAATCTTAGCTCAATAACTTATAACAATTCTTACAAGGAACATTTTATTTGTTTCTCCTGGAAGAACCCGCGGAGCCCATGCTAGTTGGTAGTGCAGTGGGAATCACCGTGTTAACAATGAAGGGGGAGGAGAAAAAACTTCATCCACATAATCCCGCTTTAGAGGAAAGGAGCTAGTGGGACTCAAAGAAAAATAAATACTCTTTTGCAATCTCAATAACCCTCTACTTACAAAATGATTATCATCAATGAAGGATTTAGAAGAAGAAAAATAGGAAAAAGCCATGGGATTGTGCTTAATGGAGAAGAGTGACGACTAATGATGGAGGATAACTCTAGAAATGTTTGCACATAATCCTGAAAGTTGAAGAAAAGAAACAAAAGAGTGAAAGATTGAGGGGTGTTTAAATATAAAACAAACAAAAGTTTAAAAATTTCAATTTTCGTGTAAAATGATGAAGTTTTCAAACATTACATTCCAAAATAACATGTCACGAAAAGTGAAATGTCAACCACACAAACATTACAACATCTCAAAGAAAACAAAAATCTCTTACATGTGCACATTATAAATCACACAAAAATCTCTCAGAAGTGCACATTAGAAATCACCCTTTGGTGTCACATTTGTTATAAAGTATGATTAAAAATATTTAACACCTAATAGCCAAATAAACTCATATATAAATAGTTGTGTTTTGATCATTATAGAGTGTTTTGATCAATATAATAAAAATGTATTCATCATAAACATTGGTTCATCCACAATCTATAAATTTTGATCTTAAAGAACTTATGTACCCATTTGTATTTGAGCATCTTGAAAATATAATCATAACTTAATAGTTTTCAATATACTTTATATATATATATATATATATATATATGCAACGCTAAGAAATATTGGATTGAAATATTTGAGATATTAATTGTGTATATAAATATATATTTTATTTATTTAAATATTTATTATATGAATCTATGAGCCTATAAATATATTATAATATTACAATAAATACTCACTCAATTTTTCATTCAATATACTAGTACACTTGATATTTTCATAAAACTTGCATTTGAATGTTAGAGAATTTTATAAAGATGAATCTCTCATCGATCTTCAACAAACAAATCAATGATGCACCACTATTTCCACCTCAAAGATATGACACTCATTTCCAACGAAAACATTAATTTTATATTATATCTTTTTATTAATTTATCTTCTATTTCATTTCCAAATCAAAATGTTTTTTTTTTTTTATTTCTTTCGTTTATTCATCTAAATAAATATTAGAGTATAAGCCTAACATTTGTTTCTTATTCTTATATTGACCAAAATGAATCCTACAAATTTTGTGAGAATTTTTGTGTGTTGAGATGTCTTTTTCTACTTTGTAACAAGCAGACTTTAAGAATAAGGGATATGTATACAAAGAGTCTTCTATTATAACAATGTTTTAAAAAACACTTGACCATAAATAATCGAGATAATAATTATATTATAAATAAAGAAGATGTTCATTTAGATTTTTTTTCCTTATCAAATAATATTTTGATGCATTTTGAGGAGTATGAATTTTGATGGTATATTCATATTCACTTTAGTTAATTAATCACACGGTTAAATATTTAAATGTTCATCAACATATTAAATATTATACATTAGAGTGTTATAACATAACTATATATATTATTAGAGTCTTATTAAATTTCTCTTCTGATATTTATTGTATGTGAAATAAAATATAGGCTGACTTTTTTTTTTTTTCATTTTAAGTGATGGTGGTGGTTGTGTTGTGATGACTTGTGGTGAAGATTGGTGATTGAGATCAGTTTTGTAATTTTTTATTGGTGATAGGTTTTGTCGTTTATTTATTTTTTTCCATTTTTTGAAAGACACAAAACCTAAAAAAAAATCAACAAAGTGTAAGAATGAAGTATACAATTAAAAAAATTTAACTTCAAATGTTGAATACAACGAATATTCTCGTCAACCCTCTCACACATGTTCAGATGATGAAACTGCTTTCTTAAACACTGCACTTAGAGAAAAATGAAAATGTTGTAATTGAAAGAGAAGTATAGAGATGTAAGGATACACCTAATGTTATTTAAAAATGTGAGATTATGTTTTAATTAGGTTTATTTTTTTTTTAAAAATATTTTTTTATAATTAATATGAAGGAAGAAATTGGGATAGAGTTTTTATAACTGTTGGGCAAAAGTGTTTTGTCTTGATTATTACATGTTTTATTGTAATTTTTTAATGCTTTGGTTATTTTGGGATACTTCCAAATATGTTAGGTCCTTTGAAAGCACGTATGGGGTGTCACATGATTTTTATGAAAGGAATAAACTCAACCTAATTTAAAGCTAAATAAACAATCGTATTCTCACTAATATTTTTTTATTTTTCATTTTATATCTAACATAAAGTGTATTTCATTCCTAGTATAAACAAATAAACTAAAAAAAAATACAAATTAATCTAAAATCAAACCTTACATCTTATATATAATATATTTTGATATATCAATATAATGTTACATCGTTCCGACATCTCATATATAATATATTTCGATATATTCAAAAGTTCAAAGTCAAAATATTGACAATTTATATATATATATATATATATATATATATTTTTTTTTTTTTAATGTTTTAAAATATCTTTTAAATAACAAAATCGTAACAAAACATCGAGTTACCATTTCATTTTAATCGAGTTTTACTCTGAATTTTATGAATATACATTAAGTTTGAAGGTGATTTTACAAATTTTTAAATAATATAATAAATACATAATATGGATTACAAATTCCCAAATCATACAAATTTCTGAAGCTAGTTATTGAATAACTTTATTCAGTTTGGATTGGTTGAGTTCCAATAAAAAATGTTTTTTATTTATTTTAGCTTTCAACTTTTTTTATTTTTAATTTTCTGGATTCTACATAGCACTGTGGGGGTAGAGGTTGATGTGTAGATCCAAGTGTACTTTGAAAACCCAACTAATATAAAGAAATAAAAAAATATCTAAATATTAGATCTATTTATTTTTAACTAATCAGATATAGGTTGAAAATAAAAGAATAAAATAAACAGTTTATTAAATTAAAATATTTCTTAGATGTTAATTACATATTAACGCTAATGATCTCTTTAATAGATATAGGTCATAATTAATAAAAATTATTAAGGTATTCAATTATCTCAATCATTAATAAGTTTAAATAAAATTAATAGAAAAATATTTTTTATATTAATATTTCTTTTTGTTGTACTAAAAATACAATATATTAATATTTATTATACTAAATTGACTATTTATCCGTATATTTATTAATTTTTTCAACAAAATTGAATTATTTATTATTTTTATAATGAATAATCTGTATCAATACCATCAGTTAAAAACATTTGATAGGAAAATAAAATTAAAAATGTTAATTTAAAAAAAAACAATGATAATCAATTATATAAAATTTCCTTAAACAATCTCAAAATTTGCAAAATATTTGAAATAATATTTAAAAAATTTATCTTGGTAAATTATTTGCACTATTCATTGTAATCTTATGTTAAGGGAGGTAAAAAAAATGTTATTTCAATTTAGTTGGTTACCATCCAATCTAATTTTCTTCCTTTAATTTTTTTTTTCAAATAGTACTTTAACAAAAGAAAATTGCTACATAATGAAGAGATAAAATCTCCTTATACAAAAACAAAGGTTCATATAGAATTGAAAAAAAAATAAAAAACATTGATCAACAATAACTTGATTGTAAGAGTGCTATTTATTTACACAAGAGGAATAAAAATATACTTATATAGTATGTTTGATGGAGTGTTTAAATATATCTATCACAAGCATTTTTGTAAAAAATAATAATAAGTGTAATATTTATATTTTTGTTTATAGATTTGGGTATTAATTTTAGGGTTTTAATAAATGTGGGTATGCCAAAAAGGTAAGGGCTGCAAAATCCTAATGTGAGGACCAACATTTTTACATGAAATCACGTACAACCATTTATTAATATTTGGTAGAAGTAGGTGTTGCCACAAATACCAAACCCCACAATTTAATCAATTCTACCTAGGCAAAAATACACTTTCCCCTCGTTAAAAGTTAGAAAGTTAAGAGAGAAAAAATAATAATAAACACAAAAAGATAAATGTATAGGTTAAACCTTGATATTAGTCGTATAATATATCATCGAAACTTTTTTTATCGAGATCATTGATAAGATATTTTTGGGTGATATGACTGACATGGTTTTCATAAACTCGACAACCTCTTTTTAACACAGTATGACTAACATAATCATAGTATAAAATGCTACCTTAATTTTTACTAAGAAGAAAATTTTAAGCCTAATTTAACTTTATAAATCGATTTATAAGGTGAGAACCTTATAAAATCGGCTTATAAAGTGATGTTTGTATTTATTTATATATTATAAAATGTTCTTATATTTCGGCTTATAAGGTGATGTTTGTATTTATTTATATATTATAAAATGTTCTTATATTTAGTTGATGTGAAATCTCTAACACATTCCCTTACACCAAAATTATTAACTCGTGCGTTAGACTATATAATAGGTTATCTGATAACGACCCCATAACAGGTGACCTGATCAACCAGATAAATTAGGATAGACTTTAAATAACTATGATACCATATTCAAAAGTGAATTTTAACTGTAACTCAATCTTATAAGACGAATTCTTCTATGTTTACAATTAAAAATATGTTTACAATTAAAAATACAACTTATGAGAACATAATTCTAATCTAGTTTCTAACACTAATAACATTATTTCACACTATGAATTTATTTTTTAATAACAAAATTATCAAAATAAATAATAAATGTAATTCTTGTCAATAGTCAATTTTGAATTTGGCAAAAGTGTTTTTGAAATGAATTTATTGCTGAACAAAATGTAGTTTAACCAGAAAATAAAACATTAAAGCATTTCAAAAAGTACCTATAATTATGAAAGCATTCATAGTGTACCGCAACTGATGATGAGAACAGTGCATTCACAATAAATATAATTAATCTTATACCTTTTTTTGGTGGGTGTTCCTGCTGAATCATTATCAATACAATTATTATAATTATATATAATTTCCTCTCACCTTTTTAAAAAAATTGCTATTATTTTCACAAGATGTTTTACAGTTTTTATATAATTTTAAATTTATTTCCCTTCTTTACTCTACTAAATATTATAAGCAGTTGAATTTTGTATTAACGAATATCTATCACATAATTTTAAAAGAATAATTTAATAAATTAAAAATATATTTTAAAACTTTAACTAAATTAATTATTTTTATTGATGTTGGAGATTTTATATTGACTAGAGATTTAGACATTTTATAGTATATATGTGGATGCAAATCTCACCTTATAAACGATTTTATAAGGTTGAGTTAAACTTAAAATCCACTTCTTAATATGTGAGAACCCTCTCGGACTTATCATAACGAGTATTTGTTGAACTTATCAGGCAACCTGCTATCAAACCGTTATCGGACTACCAATAATATGTAGTTTCACGCACGAGTTGGTAGTATCGGCGTAAGAGATGTTGGAGATCTTACATGGATTAGATAATATATATGTGAATGCAAACCTCACCTCATAAACCGATTTTATAAGATTAAGTTAGATTTAAAATTCTCTTCTTAATAATAATTGATTTATATAAATATGTTAGATGTATCTTATCTTAAGGTTAGAAGAATAGTATCTAAAAATCTCATGAAAGCTTTCTAGGATGACGCACGTGTAGTAACTTTTACATAAAATTAGGTTTTATTTTATTTTTTTTCTCATTCAAATTGAAGATAAAACAAAAATAAAAAGTGTATTTTTTTGGTCATACTTATGACCCATATGAATCTCAAAGGATCAAGCCAAACTTTTCTTTTTCTTTCATTTTTTCCATGTTTCAAGAAAAAAAAAAGAGAGGAGAATCCTATTAAATTATGCCAAATTTGTTGTCACACATTGATTGCAATTCACTTATTGTTCAACAAAAAGTGTTTGCTTTTGCTTAAAGCATGAGGAGAGAGATTAAAGGAGTGTGTAAGGATTAAGTATGAACACAAATTTAAACTAAATGTGGATCCATCACTTTTTCATTTCTTGACCAAATTAGTTGTCCTCTCATTTCTAAATGTACATCCAACACCAACATAACATTTTTTGTGTTAATGAATATTATGAATCTATCAAAAAGCTACTCATCAAATGATTGAACTAGAACTCTACCAAACCCCACATAAAAAAAATATCTCCTTTTTATTTTGTGTGTGTAGTGTATGTTTAGATGTTACCAAAGATGAATTTGCAATTATGATTTTGAAGAATTTTTTGTTTTTAATGATGTAATTTTATTTGGTATTTTTTAAAATGGAAAAAACAATAATTTAAAATTAGACAAGTCATACATGTAAAATACAATTTTAATGAAATTTAATATAATTAAAATCATGTGAAGTACAACTTTAGTTTATTATAAAAATTGACATATCGTACATGATAAATACGACTTACCCAATTTTTTTTAAAAATTAACCATTTCAAGAAATATTAAATAAAATTATACTATTTATGGAAAAAATGATTTTAAATATAGGTCAAAAGTGAAAAAGGAAAATATTTAACATATACCTTTATTTTTCATCTTACTTCTATCTTACTTTGTTTTCTGTCCTGATTAGTAAAATGAAGGAATATGGTGGATGGAAATAAATGAAAGTCCAACATGTTTGATGGAAGAAAAATATATAAAAAGAAGTAAGATAAATAAAAAAATAAAAAAGCTGTCAAATAAAATCGTTTAATGCATCCACTTTATTTTCCCTCTTTCACTTTCAATCAAATAGTTCATTAATTTTCTTTTTATTTTTTCATTACAACATTTATTATATTTATTTAAAAAAATTCTTCTTCTTTTGCTTACTTATTTAGTTTTTGTATCTTAATCCATCTTAAAGTATAAAATAAACGTTTATCACTACTGACTGAAAAACTATTTAATTTCAACATTGATAGGAAATGATATTATGTAACTAAATAGTAAAATGTTTTCATAATAATGTTAATCAAATATAATTTTCTTAATCAAATATTAATTTACTAAATTAGATTAGCTGCTTGTTTGATTTTTATTTTTTTAAATAACCATTGTTAGTTATCTTTTTACACTTGAAAATGATGAAATGATATAGTTATAAACAACCTCATCCCCTTCTAAATTACAACCCAAAACCTTCTTTTCACATAATTTTCTCCACTTTATTATTTTCTTTTTCCACCTCATTTTATTTATTTATTATTTAAACAACAAGCTTGTTCCTTTCACATTGTTTTTGAAAAATACCAGATAAAAATATCTTTGTTGTCATTGTTAATGTGTCAGTTTATGTGAAGAGTTATCTAAATTAAGAGGGAATAACGTCTGTAAATATTGTGTATTATGGGTGATTTTAATGCCATCAGTTAGAAGGAAGAACGTAGGAGAGTTTGTTATGGAAGATGTGATAATAGGAAGATATCCAGTTTCAATAGTTTCATTGAGGGGATGGAGTTGTTAGATATTCCTTGTGTAGGGAGAAAGTTCACTTGGTACAGACCAAACGGCAAGGCAAAGAGCAAGATTGACAAATTCTTAGTTTCAAATGAATGGTTACAAACTTAGCCAGGTTGTAAACAATATGTTATAGGCCGATAGGTATCAAACCATTGCGTTTTAATTTTGAAATCTCACGTGGTGGATTGGGGCCTAAACCTTTTAGGTTTTTAGACATATGGCAAGAGGACAAAAGGTTCAATGGTTTTGTGAAAGAAAAGTGGGAAAAGTACATGGTGAAAGGTAATCCAGTTCTGGGTCTAAGAGATAAGTTCAAAATGCTTAAAGGTGACCTTAGAGATTGAAATAAAGAGGTGTTTGGTTATACTGAGATAGTAAGAAAGGAGTTCTTGAATAAACTACAAGTTCTTGATCAGAAGGATGACAACAATTCTCTTGTTGACTTTGAGATTGAGGCTCGCTTGGAAATCTCGAGTCAATTACAAGTAATCAATATGCGAAATGAATTCCTTCTCCAACAAAAATCCAGGTCTCAGTGGTTTAAGCATGGAGATTCTAATTCTAAATTCTTCCATGCTATGTGATGAGCATATATTTATTCACACTCAATAACTTTAATAATAGATTATTGGACTATAATAATAAATAAATCCATTGTTTTAATTAATATTCTTATAATTGGGTTTATTTGGGCCTTAACTA
>Ga0123342_1000146_pt1 | contig 89423 bp, 39 predicted proteins | sample Turbeawhitnodule_FD_89960 | JGI IMG/M metagenome (GOLD analysis project Ga0123342, IMG submission 89960) | Root nodule microbial communities of legume samples collected from Mexico - Turtle bean Mexico white nodule | ecosystem: Host-associated > Plants > Roots > Nodule | place: Mexico: Nepantla...
ACCTCTCAGGATGACCCTCTATTTATACTACTCTTTTATTGGGCCCAGAAGTTATTTGGGCCTTTTCTTTTTGTATTAAACATTTACTATACATACCTACATATTTGGGCCCCGTTTCATGGGTTTTTGCTTAATAATAATTTCCATTCTATTTTATTTCTTTCGTTATTTAGTTTACTTTCGGTCGGCTTAGTACACCTTGCTTTCGGTCGGCTTAGTACACCTTGTTTTCGGTCGGCTTAATACACCTTGCTTTCGGTCGGCTTAGTACACCTTGCTTTCGGTCGGCTTAACACACCTTGCTTTCGGTCCAATCTCTTGGCCCAGTACAATAATAAATATAAGTAACCTCTCAACAAAGAATACTTTATACTTGGGAATTTGTTTCTCTATTTTATTTTCAATATATAAATATTTTATTTAACTTTTTATCATTAATGGGAATTGATTTTCTTTCTATATTCTGCTATGATATTACACCCTCTTTTATTATTTTTTTTGTTTTTGTTTTCGTTTTCATTTTCTTCTATTATATTGTAATTTATTTTTCCATTATTTCTGTTTTCGTATTTTTGGTTTTAGTGTTTTAATAAATTTATTCTACAAATTAGTAAAATTTTGATAAGAGCCCTTTAAATAAGAGGTGCATCCTTGTGGAATTTCCCGGTTCAGTTTAAACAGTTGAATACTAAGAATCTAATGAGTGACGCAACGGCTCTTAATCCTTAGCCCGTTCTCTGTCAACAACTCCTTCTTTATCGTAATGTGCATTCCAGTTCAGCAAGTCACTTTAGATCCTCACCGTTCAATTGTTTCCCGTGTCACCAAATTCTGTGGCTAAACTACTCAGTTTCATTGTACTTTTAAATTTCTTTCTGCAGCCGAACAAAACTCCTCTAACTACCGAAAATACCCTTCTAACGTTCGCATTAATCAGCGTCTTTATTGAAACTGCCAAAGGTCATTATCGTCGTAGCAGAGAAATACTATCGTTTTCTTAAATTCCATTTATTTGTCTATTTGTTTTCATTTATTAGCATGTATTTATTTATACAGTTATTTATATATTTTCTCTCTCTTCTTCCTCTTCTTTCACTGCAACACGGTGTGCGCGTTACTCTACAATAGGTTTCAGCAATGGCGAATTTCGCGTTCTGAACTTCCACAGCGAGTAGTTCACTGAGTCGCATCACCAAGGACTTCCAACATGTTGGACGGAATACTCGGGAGAGGCTTCACCGCGAAATGGTTCTTGCTGTGTGCTTTGTTTTTTGTTTATTGCTGTTAGTTGATGAAGAAAGGTGTTGAGAATTAAGAGTGCGTTTATGCTTCTCATTGCGATAGACGTGATTTTTTCTTCTGCCTTTTTGTTTTCAGCAAATCCTTGATCAAATTGACGAAGACTCGGATTGATGTGATAGGGAGGAAGAGAAGAGCGACTGAGAAGTTTCTGAAGAAGGATATTGCTGATCTATTGCTCAACGGTCTCGATATTAATGCCTACGGAAGGGTAATTGATTCTCTTCTTTTGCGTTTGTTTTTGTTTTGCGCAGTTTCTGGATTCTGTAACGTTAGATTATTGAGGATGCTGGTTTTCATCGAGTGATGGATTGCAGTAGAGTTTTAAATGTGTGAACAAATTGCCTTGTTTGTTTGATGAACTCGTTTTCAATTAGTTTTGTCTTGTTGCGGGGTGTTTAAACAGGCTGAAGGACTCGTGGTTGAGTTAACACTGTCCTCTTGCTATGGTTTCGTTGAGCAATGCTGTGAGTTTGTGTTGAAGCACCTCCCAGCGATGCAGAAGATGAGGTATTATTAGTTTGTTCGTTTGTTTTGAACTTCTGCTTTGCTATTGATATCTTCTCTATTTCCCTTTTTTCATTTGAATTCTCATTTCAACTCGGAATTATGACTAATTGTTTTGGCTTTGACAAATTTAATGTGAATTTCGGCCACTGTATGGGTATGTATGATGCACGAAATACAGCAAATTTAGAACTAAAAAATAAATAAAAAACATGGATGCATTACTATATTTCTGAAATAATATGAATGAAGAATATAAAATATATGTTGACTATGGTAAAATAATTTATTTCAAACTTGTATTTTGAGTTTGATTGAATGAAGAAAAGAATGGAAATTCTAGGAGACAAAAAATCTCTCAAATTAGTTTTTTTTAAAATGTCGTTCTACGCAGGGGCACATATAGATTTATCTCTTGGCTTCACCTAGTGTGATTAAAGTCACACTCAAGCCGCCTATAGTTTTTTTTTAAAAGTAACTAAGTGTACCGTAGGGATATGCATTGCGTAACGGATACAGGTGCATTCGACAAAATAAAACACCATGCTTCCCTGTAGATGAGGATTATGAGTGAGTTGGTAGCGGTGTTTTTTCTTCTGATATCGTCATTCCTCATTAACTTTTCTCTCCTCGGTGTCTGATCAACAATCCAGTTGTAGAAATTGCATCATTTTAGTGGAAAAGGTTTCCAAATTTGTATCTACAATGCTGCAAGTGATTCCTTAAAATGGTCACCAACACTACTGACTACACCATAATGATTGTGCATCTAATGGTTCACATGTGTGTAGTTGTTCTGGTGTGGTTGAACATAGTTCTGGCCTTTGCGCCTGCATTTTTTTCTTTTTTTAGGTACAGATACGGGTTTCCCAACCAAATAAGCAACTTTTGTAGTGTTTTTGGTGAGATGAACAGGTCAAAATGAAATGACGCATTCAGTTTAGGATGTAGAAGGGGGTGGAGTTATGTTTATTTTTTATTCAGTTGACGAATATGATTGGTTGGACATCTGTAACTGTCACAAATGTCTCAAAATTATTATGGTTGGATAGTCGTTGTATCTTTTTCCTCAAATTCAGAAGTTGAATGTCTTAATGACATAACTGCTTCCATTTCTTTTACAGTGGTTGCCCGGAGGAATGTAGGATGGCTGTATCGTCTCTGATGTTTGGTGCTGCAAGATTTTCTGATTTACCAGAGTTACGTGACCTTAGACAAATATTTCAGGAGAGATATGGGAATTCCATGGAATGTTATGTCAATCAAGAGGTGATTTTTCATTTATAGACTTTAAATATTGATGACTTCTTCTGTTTTCCTGTATTGACTAAATTTCAAATTATCAGTTTGCTGCAAATTTGAATTTCAAGTCTTCTACACTGGAGAACAAGGTCTGCTTGATGCAGGAGATTGCATCAGAGTTTTTCATAAACTGGGACTCCAATGCTTTCAAATTGCGGATGTCGAGATCCTCAGAAGCGGTACAGGTGCTGTCTTTTGCATTTCCTTTTTACTTTATACTAGTTTCGTTCTCAAAATTTGAATTCTCGGATCATTCTTACTTTGTTTCAAATTTTTAGAATGTATGTGACATTGTTACTATTTGATGTACAGGGACACAGTGTTTGTATGTCTAACCATGATAAACCATCATACGGCAAGGATTTTACCCAAAGGGAAGTAAGGAATGATGTTTTGTCAGAGAAAAATCGTGACCTTGCCAATGATGGATGGAGATTTCAGAATGGCAGGGAAGCTGTAGTCTTAAACAGACATGAACGTGATCTTCCGTCTAAATCCACACTCCCTGGAAATGGTCGGGAAGTTCCTCAGAAAAGGGATGGCCATGGTAATCCAGGAAGGCATGAGATTACAACTGAGAAGAGCGACAGAGGCTATTGGAAGGAGGGTAGTATGCTAAAACCGATAGGACATTCATCTCCGTATAAAACTGTGGAACAAGTCGAAGGAGATTCCAAGCTGTATAATAGTAGGGGGCATACCACCCCTCCAAGAGAAAACCAGGTTAGTATGCTAAAGCTGACTGGACAGCCATCTCAGAAGAAAAAAGTTGAGCAACTTGAAGGTGGTTCCAAGCTGCATTATAGTAGGGGGGATATCAACCCTCCAATAGAAAACCTGGGCAGTACGCTAAAACCGATTGGACGTCCATCTCAGCAGAAAACAGTGGAACGATTTGAAGGTGGTTCCAAAGGGCCCAATAGTTGGGGGAATACCACTCCACTAAGAGAAAACCAAGGTAGTAAGCTAAAACCAATTCAACTTTTACCTCAGAAGAAAACAGAGGAAAAATTTGAAGGTGATTCCAGGCTGGAAGTTAGTAGGGGGAATACCACCCCTCTAAGAGAAAACCAGGGCACTGCAATTGCCTGGAAGTCTCCCAGTCATGCCGGATCACATTTCAAGACTAATGATGCAAAGGAGCCATTCTCTGTTAATCGTGTTGGCCTACCTTCATCTGATAAATCCGAGAGAAATATTCAAAGGGATGAAACACCTGCACTGAAGTCCTGCTACAGTAATGTCATTCCACCTCCATATGTTAAACAACCTAATTCTAAGCTGCAGAATAGCACACGTGGAGCCAATATAATATCCTCACTTACCGACAGTGGTGGCCTCTCTACATATCATTCAGCACATGAGAAGCCTGATACTACTGTGACGGAGAGGATTCAAATAGGTTTGGATAGTTCTGACCAGGATTGGCAGGGCAGTAGACACGAGAGACGGAGCAAACAGAGTCGTGAAAAAGAAATCTTATTTCGACAAGATGCTGATGAAGAAGTCCCTGTAATAAAACCAAGATCTATGAGGCGAAGGCACTCAAGATCACGACCACCAGGTTACTACGATGCCTCTAACGAAGACTCTGGACTTCAGAGAAAATCGAGGAGCAGAAGCAGGAGACGAGATGATTCAAGACGAGGTGGTCTGCAAGCTGTGTTTGATGATGAGCGGTATCAAAATGCTGAAGAGGAAAGGATAATAGATAAATTGCTGATCCATTATAGCAAAAAGCCTTCCGTCCTTGTGCCAGAAAAATTAAAAAGAAACTCTAAAATTCACCATGCACATCAAATGGATGACTCAACCAAGGAATTGCAGCAGAGTGGAAGCGGAGATGGATCTGGTGAGACACCAGAGATGGTTAGTCATGCATCACGATCACTTTCCCTTCCTCGTGAACAACAGAGAGAAGTGGAAGTTAAGAAAGTATTTAATCGTGCTGCTACATTTGAGCCAGTTAGATCATACGAAGCTCGTCATGTGCATCCTAAGTTACCTGACTATGATGATCTAGCAGCTAGGATTGCAGCTCTAAGAGGATGAAAAAGGGTATAAGGACAATGTTTTATGATCATCGTGCTTTAATGTGTACAATGTGTGTGCCTGGAATTACAGAAGATTGCATTGTGGTGCTTTTATTGCAAAATGTTGCCTAGGAGCTGTTATTAATCGTCATGCATGTGTTGGTTGACAATAGTGACTCTGCCATCATCTTAAATATGCAAGTATGGGCCATCATCAATTCAAGTTTTGTCTTTTATGATTGTAGAAGTGTTTGTAATAAAAAAGTACGGTGTTCCAACACCTTCTTCGGGTCGCTAATGGGAATAAAAGATGTTGAGACAGACCCTATTGGTTAAGAGTCTCTCTTATTTTCTGATAATGTTGTTTACACACTTATAAGTACATTATTTTGTATTATATAAACTTCATTGCTTAATTTTTTCAATTCTGTAACTTCACATGAAGATAAAGTAATTTCTCACACTTTAATGCTTGAGTACCACGTGGTTAAAGTTATGCAAAAGGTCATTTTTTAGTGTGTCACTTCCAATTTTAAGGAACAATTCAGAAGGAGGAAAGCAGAGTTAACGAATCGAGGAAAAAGAGTGCACATGTATAACTTTTTCTAGTTTTACAGTGCGAGCTTATGGCAGTAAATTAACAAATTGACTACCCTGATCTGGAATGTCAAAACACCAAGTTCAGACTGGTTCAGAACCAAAGCCTTTGTGTTCCCTAGGACCATTTCTCTTTTTACGAATTCGCATCCGTCGCATCTAAGCCTTCTGTCCAAGGCCAAGGACGGTTTCCCGCCAAAACGGACTAGTTCTTACCTACCCCTATATTACAGTGCCTCTTCTACAGCCACATTCTGCGAAGAAAGAGATACTGATAGAGAGAAAGGTCTAACTCCGCATAGATGAAGGGCACATCCAGAGTGATTATGGGTGCAACCTTGGTAATGGTGGTAACCCTTGCAGTAGTCCTAGTCCTTATATTTGTACTGTTAGCTGACCTCTATTGCTCTCTCTTACTCCGCCGGCGCCACCGCAGAAACAGCAACTCCAACAACACCATTCCCAATGTCAGCACCCAACCCACAGCAGCCGGAGCCACCAGTGCTTCACCTTCTCACACAACCTCACACCCCCAACAAAAGTCTCCATTCCGCAGCATTTATGCACAGGGAGTCTTCCAAGCTCCAAGAAGCATCCTTCTCCCCGCAGTTTCTTTCAAAGAAGACAAAGCTGGGCCAAGAAAGCAGCAGATTCAGTATCCTGAACTCCATCAGGTTGTTCAAATCCAACTCCAACCCCATGAATCCAATTCAAATGCAAGCCCTTCCCCACCTCCATCCTTCATATCCATAACACCCTCAAAACCAAATCTCCAACACCCACTCACCATGGGAAATCTTTGTCATGATGATAAACCTTGCAGTGGAGAGGAACACCTTGTGTACATTTCCAACCCCATTTATGAAAACCACGAGAGCCAAGGGAGTGGAGCAGCAAATACCCCATTTGAGACACCAGACACTTCGCCTTCACGTTTGGAAGGAAGTGGTTCTTCTGAGGAGGATGAGGCAATAATAACCCCTTGTGTCACCCACTCACCTCCTTGTACCCCTCCTCTGACTCCAATGAAGAAGCTACCTTCAGAGGCTTGTTCCGTTTCTCTGAGAGATGCAAGGTCCTTGGCCACTTCATGCAGCGATTCACGTAGCAACAATGGCCTCTCTTCATCCTCCGGCTCCCCTTGTACTTCTCCTTCATGGTAAATTTGAAAGCTTCTGTTATTGGTTTGTTTTGTTAGAAGGGCAGTTTGGTGAATAAGGCAATGGTGGTGACTGGTGACTGGTAAGAACAAAAGTGGTAGTGGCAGCAGCATGTGAAAAGAAGCTATGAGTAGTTTCTTTTTGCAGGTGCGGTTATCATAGCACCTGTTTTAGTAAATAGTAACACTAATGGCAACTCAACTTCATTATTAGTTTGCTCTGTTTATCTAGGCATTCCGGTAGCTAGTTACTTTTGGGGCATGCACGGTCTTTGTTTCCATTGGCATGGTACTCACTGTTTGTTTTTTCTTGGAAACTTGCTGCATTTCTCTGGGAAAATTTTATATTTTTGCTCGAGTAATGTAATTTGTTATTGCAAGAAGTGAAATGAAAACGTTTCTATCTCGAATTTTTATGGCCCCTAGTTGTGATTCCAATGCATGATATAATAATCAGTAATGATACAGACAATGACAGTATTGTATCCTGTGATTCATGATATCAAACAAGGATATTTTTGTCACCTCATGAAAAAACTGAAATTTTAAACAAAAATTGAGATTGTATTCTAGTAGTTAATATTATCATTTCTCTATATAACTCTGTATAATAATGTATGGAGGAGTAAACCCAGAAACTAGCTGTCACCTGCTGCAGCTACGATCTGCGAGCACAGTCTTTTTAGCTTTTTGTCCATTTCGATGAGGACGATAGCGTTGCCCTGCTGCAATGCAACTCCATTAGGCAAGAAGCTTCAGTTTTCACCCTGATTTTTATTAAGTAATTAGTTTTCAGTTGTTGAAGATTATTAAAGATACTCGATTATGTTGGGAAATTGAGAGCATGTGGACTGCAGTAATGGATGCTCACGGCAAAAAAAGAAAAGAAAATGGTCCTTTGATGGAGAAAGAGTTCTTTGCAATTATTATTGTCCTTTAAAACCTGTTATATTATATCAGTTTTAAGATTATCTAAGTTTAGTATCAATGGTTAATTCTTTTAAAATGCCATATTATATTATTATGATGAATTTGAACCTTTAGTTAAGATTTCTACACAGATACGTTAACACCACAAACACTATAAAACATTCACTTCACAAATCAATAAAATAATATTGTATTTAATTTTTTTTTTAATTTTAAATATTATTATATTATTATAATGTGATGTTAGTGTATCTTTTTATTGTACGTAGTGTCAAAGATTTTTTTTTTCGATTAAAAGAGAAAATGTAGATAAAATACGTTTAAATAAAATTATTTTTTGTGCTGAGTAGAATAGGTGGCATGGAGATTTCCAACATGTGTCAAATTTTTATAAATAAAAAAAAGTGGTGCATAAGAATATAAGAATCTTGTAAGAGCTGTTAAGATTTATATTGTTACAATCTCTTTCCTTTGTATTTCAATTTTTTACAACTTAAAACTAATTTAATTATACAATTATTTTTTTTTTATTTTTAAACATCAAATTCTTACAGAAGATTCTAAATTTTAAATTTAAGATTTGGAGGAAGACTCCTACAAATAATTTTGTTATTGCACTATTTTCGTTTGGCTATACCCAAATATAACTATAAAAAATTAAGAATATTATTTCCATAATCTAAGTAGTAAAATTCAAAGATCAATGACAAACAAGAGAAAGTTCTGTATTTACACTTTCTGTGTAATGTTCTTATCACAGTGACATTTTTTTCAGATAGTCTTGCTATGTAAATCAATTTCGCAAGCAACTAAAACTGTTTTAAAGTCTAATTAAACAAAAAGTCAGGTTTGGATAATTTAAAATGCCTTTTCATTTCAACATAATGGTCTATTTAATTAAATTTAAATGATTTTTTGGTAGATAAATAAATAAATATAAAGGATGAATAATAATAGTAATATTTATATTTTGAAAGTTTCTATAATATTTTAAAAATAGTATTTGTTAACTTAATTTACCTTTGCAAAGGTTGCTCAATTTATTTAAACCAGATTTATTGCTTAAGAAAAAAATAAGATTATACAGCAAAAAGCAATAATGGGGCTATATCTAAATATATACTCTAAAAAAAGAACTATGAGTGATCAAGGTTTGATACTGCAAAGGCTAAGTATGGAAAATTCAAAAGTCAAAGAGAAAGTATTGGACACAATGATGACATTACATTCGGATGCAATACAGACAACTCTTTTTCTTCTCTTCTTTTTGTCACGTCAAAATGGGATAGAGACAAATTAGCATGCAACGAGATATAGCTCAATGTATTAACTTTAAAAACTGTAAAAAACAAAAAAATCGCAAGATATTTTGTAATATATAACTCGAACTTCGTCTTGATTACGATATTTTATAGTATATAGGTGGGTACAAATCTCACCTCATATATTGATCTTATGAAATTGAGTTAAACTTAAATTTTCTTTTTAATATAGTATCAGAATCATCTTGAGTTTATCCTAACTATTGTGTATCAGAATCATCTTGAGTTTATCCTAACTATTGTTTTTCGAACTTATGAGATCATGCTATTAGACCGATATCGGAATATCCATAATTAACTCAAAATAATTTAAAAAACAGTGACTTTGAAAGTGACATGAGTAAAGTTTATGAACTCGTGATTTCACGTTTGAAAAGCAAAATGAAAATCATCTAAAAGTTCTCTCTCATGATGAATGAAAGGGGCTTTTTTTCTAAGCAATGAACAGAAGTAAAGTAGCAAAAAGAAAGGACAACTTTGGATCTTACAATGTACATTGAAGATGTCTTTGTTCTTCTTGTTTGAGCAATTACGTACACAGATTATTCATGTATCCGCACAACTCATGAAGGGATAGGAATATTATGATATGATGGCATGATGACATTACAAATAACGATACTTCCCAGAGGAAAGAGTCATGAAGATGCCATTAACCACAACAAAAGTATCCTCTTCTAGTTTCTGTAGCTCTGGTATGCAGCTTGATCCCACTTTGACGTGAAGGGTTAGCTTTTGCCAATCTCTTAGCTGCAAAATCTTTGTTTAATTTCTAGCTAATGAGGAATCTTAACACAAACGTTAATTGTATGTTACCACATTCAATTGGTTAATAATTCATTCAAGATAGTGAACTAAATAATTGCTTCTTAATGTTGTTGTTATTGTTTGACAGAAAAGAAAGAAAAATCATACAATTCATCAAAATTTGAACCACAGAATAGGCAATGCAAGTGCTCTTGGATCATATTTTGTAGAAAGAAGCCTCTGGGGTGAAAGGTAAAGTATTTTACCTATTTCATAGAAGAGTTCGTTCACATTTTGTGCGGTTTTTGCTGAAGTTTCAAGAAAAGACAAGCCACTTTCTCTGGCATATTCCTCACCCTCCTGCAACCATCAACACAGACACAAAGTATGTTACATGAAATATGAGTAACAATGTTCCTTGGTGTAGAGTCAACAGAACCTCTGCAAAGAATATAATGTAATTCACTACAAATACCTCATTGCAGACTTTTCTGTCATCCTCCAAATCAGCTTTATTAGCCACCAAAAACATTGTCAAACTTGAATTTGCTGACGTGAATTGTCAAATAGTATCATGTTATGAAGTTGTGATGAACTTTCACAGAATGATGAAAGAAATCAATTTAGCCTATGTTAACACTACTTTGTTAATGGATTGCATGATGAGAAGTGCAGTTTCATTTGAACAACTTACATGATGGTTTTGACCCCAACTAGCAACTACAGTTATATCTCAAATCATTGTTAAATCGAAGACTTGAATCAGAACAAACTTAGTTTCCCAATTTTCAGAAGTAGAAAGACCAGTTTTTCACATTGTGACAGTTGCCTACCTTGTCTTTGCACTTCTCGAACCCACTTCTTTGCTCGTACAAAAGAATCCTGAGCCCGAATATGCATTATTTATTTGGTCAGATTCAGATATGTTCATTCTAAATGTACTTATACATTCTGCAGTAGATTATCTGAACAAAACATATACTGATTCTCTTAAAGGATAAATACATTAGACTTATATATCATGAATTAGAGACAACGATATACTTGTATTTATAGTTTAGACCATAGAGCATTTTTCAAGCACCAAATTGAAATTGATTTACCATGCTTGTAATGTCATACACAACAATGGCTGCAGCAGCACCTCGATAATACATAGGAGCCAAACTGTGGTATCGTTCTTGCCCTGCTGTGTCCCATATATCAAATTTTACAGTGGCTTCATTTAAAGACAAAACCTGAGTGAAGAATGCAGCTCCAATTGTTGATTCCTGTACACATAAGAGACTAAAATAATAAAATGATTGTTGTTACTTGAACTATCAGCATAACTGAGATGTAAGTTGTATAGTGATGTCGAACAACAATAGTAACCTGGTATTCGGAAAATTGACCTTTGACAAATCGAAGAACCAAACTTGTCTTTCCTGTTCCCATGTCTCCAAGAAGTACCTGGGAAATCACAGATGGTGATAACAATTTTGGAATACTTTCTTCTGCTAATTAAGAATGCCCTTTTGATCATTGGAAAATGAGGGAGGGGGTAAATTTTTAAATTTAAACCCGAAGAGAAATTTTTGAAGTTTTTGTTTCTTATAATTTCCTTTTCTCTCTGTTTCCCCTTCGTTCTCACTTCCACTGTGCAATATCAAAAGTTTTCTTTCTCTCCAAGCAAAACACAGGGTAATGGTGAAAGACTAATGGATGGAGATAGAGATTGAAATGGCTCACGCCTTACGCAAAATTCAACAAAAAAAAATGTGATTCAGTGTGGGATAAGTTGGAGCCCTGTCCTTGGAATCACAAAATGGTCGAAGCCACATGCAAGAAACAACAAACAACCATGCAATGGTATTTAATATAGCAATCTGCATGTCATTATAAAGTTACTAACCTAAGTACAACTAAAAACCTTATTATCTACACATATATATCTCTTTGGTCATTTTAAACACTTATTCTTAATATAAATCTTGTGTAAAAATAACTAAAGGATCAGTATTTTTACATTAAGGTTTTAGAATGTGTCTTAAAGAATTAGGACTAGTGAGTTTGTGGTGTGAATAATGGAGTTATGTTAAAGATATAAGAAGATTTGCATAGAGTTGAATTCACAAGTCCTACCGAAAGAAATCTTTGCCATGATCAAGTAATAAAATTTTAATTTGATACTTTTAAATGTGTTTCATTTAGATTTATAGTACTCTTTAATTTTGTATGAACCAATGTTTTTAAAATTTTAGTCCAAATTAGTGAGAATCAGCATTGATTAAACACATACTCTAAGAAAAATAATACTTGAACTTTCTATTTTTTACTAGTTATACGATTTGATATACTAGTGAAAGGGTTAACATTTTTACAAAGTAACTTTCCCCTCAGAAGAAAGTGGCAAGACCAGTAGATCATTTTCAATGATCAAACAAACAACACAATCAGATATGGTTGCGAAGAATCCAACACAGATTTTACGAAGGTGAATTTAAATTACTAATACTAGAAGCCACTACTACAGGAACCCACTTGGGTTGGCTTAGTGATGTGAGATTTGAATGATATGCATCTCATAGATCCTAATCTCAATGTGCAAAAAAAAATATTTTGCACATTATCATTTGCTTCTGCTATCTTAACATGTGTAACAAGTTGTTCTGGTTTAGAAACTGATATGTGAAAGAGGAGCTATTTCTAGTCTTTGAATGGAGATATGAAATGAAGAAAAAATGGGGACATGGGGTGGGGAAGACATACCTACCAGTTTTGCTTGTAAACTCTTGTTTCCTGTCCTCCTCGCCATAGCTTGGATGATCTATGTGGGAAAAAAAGGGAGAATAATTCTTCAGTTTCCAAGAGGCTTTTCAGAGAATGAAAACAGAAACGAAGAGAAGGCAAATTTATGTCAGTAGTGGCAAATTGGAAGGTAATGGTAGCCATGATGACACTCTACAAGACTGGTAGATTTTTGGTTGGACTGGTAAGTGAGCTCATAGGATTACAACTTTTTCCTTCAAATCATAAGTTATGTTTTAAATTTAGAAAATGTTAATTTCACAACTATAAATTAAAAAAATATCAATTTACAACTATGATTTGTTGAATACAATTTTAAAATTGTTTCATTTCAATAAAAAGTTGTTTTTCTTTCCGGTTGTAATATGTGTTGGAGATCCCACAAACGACTAGAGATTATGATATTTCATTGTATATAAGTGAGTGCAAACCTCACTTCATGAGCTGATTTTATGGAGTTGAGTTAGGCTTAAAGTCCACCTCGTAATATGGTATCAGAGTCATTTCAAGTCTATCCTAACGAGATTTGAATGCAAACCTCACTTCATGAGCCGGTTTTATGAACTTTATTTAAGCTCGTGCATGGTTGTCAACATATCAAAATGTTAAAATTTCTAAACTCAGAACTCTTTAAAATTTGCTAAACTCTATGAGTTTGCTTTAAAATTTAATCAAATTTATATTTAATTAAGCCTTTACTATTATAAATTAGCAATTACTACTATATTTAATATTATTGTCCCTTTTTACAAACACTTTGTTCTCAATACTACTTAAGGGGGTAATAACAAAACTTAGTGTAACATGACTTTTATATATTATGAGGCTATTTTATGCCCATGTACAAGGACTAAATTAAATTTATGACTGTTTTGGGAAAGAAAACTTTTCAAGAATGGAAATTAATTATAAATTTTTTTTGGAAATTTTGGACTATTACTCTCTTTCACATGAAAAAGTTTATAGATTAGAATATAATACAGCAAAATGGATTGGATTAAAAACTCTGGGTAATTGATAGATGGCCTAATAAAGAGATTAAGAAGGAGAATTAAATGATTAAGGATTTTATAAGATACAGTTAAAATATTATAATATTGCTTAGTTTATATTTTAATTTTCTAAAGTGAGATGATACAACTATATCATCTAATTTTTTTATGTATTTTATAGGTTATATAAGTATTTCTGTGTAGATCTTTAATAAAATATTTGTCTTTTAACTCTTACTAGTTTGGTTTTTCTTAGCTTTATTCTATCAGTAATTTGTAATATTATAAAACGGATATTTCATTTCATCTGTTGAGAAAAACAGGGTAGAGTAGAATAAATTCTAATTTTCACTTCCCCTTTTACTCTTACTTTATGTGTTCATTATGAAAGTAAAGAGATGCATTCTTCTCGTGTGTTCCTATAGTTTAGAATATTATAAAATATCATAATTTTACTTCTCATATATTGAAAGTGACAGAGTTATATGTGAGATAATATATTATAGATGGTGATATGATAAATCTAATAAATATTCGTAGAATAGATTCGAAATCATTTTAATATCATATTAGAAATATCCTAATGGATATGAAATATATGTTTATTTTCGGATAACTTATTTGGTTTTTTTTTCAAGTAGAAATTGAACTCAGAGGTTTATATTAATTTGGGCACACCATTATCAATCATTTGAATCAGACCCTTCACACTTGTTTGATTTAATCATTTCAATTGAATCGTGGATTATTCTTGCGATAACTTGCTCGATTTAATCATTACAATGGAGCCATAGATGGGCTTTGGGAATGCATTGCATTTTGTTGCAGCAGCAAACACGGTTGAATAATGTGCTATGATATCGACATATGTTCAATTTTTTAAAATTATGTTAAAATTATATAAGTATTTTTAAACTTATATCTACTTTATTGTTTACTTATACTTGAATTTAAAGTACACATTTAAAGTTAACTACTTTCAATCATTTTAATTTTTATTAGATGACGTAAAACGTTTAGAATAAAATTTATATTGTTGTGGACCAAGTCCTAAGAGACCATAAGGATACTCTAAACTTATCCAAAATAAATTTTAGAAAAAAAAAAAAACTATCCATAAGGTAAAAATAATTTATGCATAAATATATTTTAAACATTTTTTAAATTTTTATTTTCAATATATGCATAAGTTAATTTATGAAGTAGTTGCTTTCATATTTTAATTTTTTTTCTTTTAAAAGTTTCTTTATACAACTTTGTGGACCCAACACGACTCAACTCGATGTGAGTCTGATTCAACTTGATCCAATATGGACTCTACTCGAATCAACCCAACATAGACTTGACTTGTCTCAGTCCGAGGTGGATCCGACTCAACTTGACCTGAGGTGGGCTCCACTTGACTCGACTCGAGGAGGGTCTGATTCAATTTGGTTTAAGATGGGTTGAACACGACTTGATCTAGGTGGGTCCAATTCAACTCGGCCCAAGAGGGCTCAATATGACTCCGTCTGATTTGGATTCAATTTGACTCAAGACATGGGTCCAACTTGACTCGATCATAAGTGGGATCAATTCAACTTAGCACAATGTGAACCTTATTGACCTTGGCATGAACCCGATCCAGTCCAATCCAAGCCCAACTCGATCGACTTATTTGACTTGAGCTCAACTTAACCTTGTTCATCTTGGCTTGGGACTAACTTAGATAAACCTAGTCTTTTCCTTACTCAACTTGACCTAAGCACAATCCAACTTAGTCAACATGGGTCCAACCCAACTTGGTCCAACATGAATAATCTTAGTTTGACTTGGTGACTTGCTCAAAATTGGACTCAATTTGACTTGAAATCAATCTAACCTAATTTGTCTGACTTGACTCGACACGACTTGGATCAAGCGATTTGATATGGTTTTACTTTATCTCTGTTTGGAGACGTAACCTAGACTTATATTTGTCAACTTAAAATGACGTTAATTTAACTTAACTTAATTTAACTCCAATTCATTACTGTTATACTAAATTTAAATCTGACTTGAATAAATATTTCATATATAAAAAAAAATTATTTTATTTTTAAATAAGTTTTCTACTTTAAAATTTGGCTCACGAATTGACCATATTTTAAGGACTTTTGACCTAATAAACTTTTTTTATGGGAATTTTTTTAGCCCGACCGTATGAACTTTTTTAGCCTAACCCATGTGAGTCAAGACCAAATGTTATAGGCTAGCCAGATTGACATGTCTACAATTAATGATACTTAAATTTGTCTAAACAATTATCTTCTTATTATTCATTTATGAGGGAAAATCTTCATCACTCTACAAATTTAGAAATGTAACTTCTTCTTTTAAGTTCAAGCATTAGAAGCAATTCAAGCATTCCTTAATGATTGTATTGATTTAGATTTGGGATAAAATCAAAATTGAACTGAATATGTGTAGAGATTGATTAAGAAAACATTTCATAAACACTTTTAGGATAAAAAACAAACTAAAAACTTACAAATTTTCTTCTTTAACAAAAATCTTGTAAATAATAAATTTTATTTTTAAAATCTTTATGAAATATCCAGCAATTACAATATCATCATACATGTTTTTTAGTTCCACAATCATTAAAGCCAGAGACAGTAAATATTTTTTTGAACTTTTATAATTGACCCTTTTTTCAAGTAAATTATAACAGGACATACCTTTTTCTTTTTTTTTCTCACTACAATCTTTTACAAAAATGGAGTCACTGTTAATTGTCAGATTTCTTATCCACAAAGTGATGTGCCTCTGCCACCCCTTGTCTCCCTCTTCTATAGACACCACATGACACTCAACAGGTTACTACCTAGGGTTTCCATCACTATATTTACTCACTCAACTTTATTTTTTTTAATTATTCATCAGAAAATCATAAATTGAGATTTTATTAATTTTAAATTTGATTATATATATATATATATTTACTGTGTTTTAATAATTAATTTAAATAAACAGTGGTATATTAGCATACTTAAATTATTCCTATTCTAAACTAATCAAATACATTTAAAAAGTCACAATTTATTTTACCCTAATACAGATTGATTAAAATTTGTTTGCTTTTAGCTTAAAAGAGATTAAAAAGATTAAACTATATTGACAAATATTAGACTCATACTAACTTATAATATATTGGGATATTTCAACTTTTAAGTTTTATCTTAAAATTAAATGTAAATAAAAGTAAAACAGTATACATATTTGAAATAAAATTAATTATAAACTTATTTTTCAGTTAAGTATTTGAAACATGAATGAAGTTCAATTAAGAGTTTGATATTGGTACCACTCTATTTTGATTCTGAATGGATTATATATAAAATTATTTTAAATGAATTATTTGTCTAAACTCGATTGTATATAAAATCAAAAATGTTAAATAATTGAAAATGCGAAGTATAATGGCATAAGTGTGTATATAATTACATGAGTACTTTTATTATTTTTGTCATCTTGTTTAAATAAACTAATTTTGTTGGTGTAATGATAAAAGATCATTATGTTGGTCTTTAAAATATTTGATTGACTTTTTTGTTTTTAAAAATATTCTTAAATACTCTGAACTATTCAATTTATTTATTATTAATAAAAAATATTTTGATGAAAATTATATTATCATATATGCAGATTTAGTTAAAATAATTTGAAAATGTGGAATAATGATTCAACCCCACATTGATTCCTACAAGAAATGGAGTTTGTTTGGTTGTTACTTTCATCACCTACTGAACAAAAAATAGCTTGTCATGATACAGAGGCCCTACTAAAAAAACTCAAAAGTTATCCATTCTGCAATTTGTTCTTTTAAAATATATAACAACAAATTTTCAAAGATTCCTCCACCACCATTTTATTAATTATTTTTAGAGTTAAAGTGAAATAATAATAAGTTTTTTTTTTAGCGAATTACTTTTGATGTACACACCTACAAATAAAAAAAGTAAAAATAACAATATTATTAAGAGACATTTTTTTATTAACTTTTGGTGTTTAAGATATTTTTATATGTATATAAAATGATAGAGTAAATAAGTAGCAAGTTTCCAACATGGTTGCCCTTCACCATCTTTTTCATGTTTCCCCGTACAATGCAAATTCATTATTACACCGTCGATTAACTACATCGCATACACGTGTATGATGAGTCATTTTCATTTAAATTATTTTAGATATCAGGAAACAAAAATCTCTAAGATAAATAAATCCTAAAATACACTAATTTATTATGCACCAGTGATTCGATAATGTTCAGGTTCCTTTATTTTTATCGTTACCATCATCTGAAAGTCACATCATACACAATAAGCTAAATAGGGCTAAAAAGATTACATGGTCTAGTAGTATAACTCATTCAAAAGGATAAATCTTAAACACAAACAATTCAATTATTTAAGACTTCATATTATTTCCTCAATGGACGATAAATATCGGTGAATAATTGTATCTTAGCTAATTTTTTTATTGAGGATTTGAATATATTTTCGTTTCTACATACGATATTATTATTCTAATTTGAAAAGTTTAAGAAATAATATTATTAGATCACGGTATTGTTTTTTATTGTTGATCAATCATTTAACTCAAGGTATTGCTTACTTAACTCAAGGTATTGCTTACTTGAGTTAATTGCTTACTTTAAAGATCGGTGTTCTATTAAAGTTTTATTTTTAAAAAAGTCTCACTAAGTTGAAAAAAAAAAGTAATTTACGTAGATTTATGAACTATGTGAGATAGGTTTTGAGTTACTCATATTTTTCGTGAAGGGAATGCGTGTGCTGATAAGTTGTCTAATTTATGATTTATTCATAGAGAATCATTTTATTGGTATAATAGACTTCTATCTAGTCTGTTATTAGATTTCTTTATGAATAGGTATAGTATGCTTATGTATCGTTTTTTTAACATATAAGTTTTGGTCTAGTCCCCCATATTTTTGTATTTTTTTTTATGTGATGACAGGTGATTGTTGTTACTTGAAGTGTCAACCTAACTGAGATGTCAAATTGCATAATAATGTATAACATGAAAACTTTTAAAATATATATATATATATATAAAAGAAAAATTAACCCCAAAAGTTAAAATAAGAAAAATCAAAGAAGTTGAGAGCACATGAGAGAGAAAAATAAATGGATAAAATCGTAAGGGAAAATAATTTATTTTTCCAATTAAGAGAAGACTTTCACGTGAATCCCAGGTTAAATTTTTTGTCCTTCTCCTAATTTGTCTGGAGAAGGGAATAATTGTTACAGTACAATACGTAAAAGGTTTGATACATTGATACTAGATTAAGATGTAGTTAGTATGTTGGGAATCTCCATTGAAAACCTCAAAAAGTGGTTTTAAATTAAAAAAGATATAGTTTTGTTTTGTATGTATAAAAAGGAAGTTTTGGTTTTGAGTTTAGAGAAGAGTGAGTGATGGATTCCCAATCTCAGGTACAGAGAAAGCTCACAGTTTCTGTTTCAGCCGAAAGTGACAGTGGCAGCGGCAACGGAACGGCGTCGTTGGCCAAAGGACAGTGCCTGTGTTCTCCAACCACACACGAAGGCTCTTTCAGGTGCCGTTTACATCGCTCACTCACAGTTTCATCGTCTCCACCTTCTTGGATGAAACGCTCCAAGCCCAACAACTAAGCCCAACTACCAACGCTGTCGATTATTCTCTGTTCTTATGTTTATCACTGCTTTCAGAATATGTTCATGTAAGTGGTTAAGTTACTGATACTGGTGCTGTTACAGAGAGAGATAATTATTAATTAAGTAATTAATTAATGCTTCAGTGGATTTGTGTAGTTGCAATTCCCACTAATCACTACTTAGCTTCTTCTTCTCATAGACCAACCACATAATTCATCTGAAAAATTAGGATTTTTTTTCTTTTCTTTTTTCAATTTTGGGGTATGAATTAAAATGGTGATTAAGTTCTTGATAAAATTAGGAAACAAGGCATGCAGGTTATTTTTTTTATCCTTAATTAGAGTAGAAAATGGTGTTAGAATTGTTGTTAATGATAAAGCCAGATTTAGATCTGTAGATGAAAAGTGGATCCAAGACTGCAACATGATCCATTCTTCTCTTCACGTGTTTCTTCTGATCTTCTTCTGTTTTCTCTCGAGTAGTACATTACTCTGGGCTCAAAAGATAAAGATAGAAATAAAATAAAAAAGAGTATTATTTTTAGTCTTTATTTTTCTTTTTAGATAAGATCTCTGAGTTTTCATATCGATGGTCTTATCTTGGTCTATTTTTTTTTTCTAAAAAATTCATTATGTTTTCTAGAAGTTGAGAGATTAAATTAAGATTTTAGTTTTTTTTTTTTTTCATTATGTATAACCGAAAAGATGAAAATTAGAAACACATTTTTCCAATAAAAATAAAACTTGATATGATAAAATATACTATGGAAAATAATGACGAATATAAGAAAAAAAATAGAAGCCAATTTGTTACATCTTATCAATTATTATGCTTACTACCGACTCATGACTCTTGGAAAAAAATTATAGAAGATATCTCTGAAATCATATTACAAAATGCATTTCAAATTTAACTCAATCCTATAAAATCAATTTATGAAGTGAAATTTGCACCAATTTATATACAATAAAAGACTCTAATATCTATCTCCAAGAGTATATTAGTATATGTGACTACCATGTCAACCTTTGTTATAATTTTTCTTAGTTTAAATTTTGAATATTAAATATTTTTAGTTTTTAGTATTTACAGTAATATATAATGAGAATTTCCTTATTTAATATATATAAATTTTATTGAAGATTTTAAGGATAACTATTTTTTTTTACATATAAAGTATGTACATAGTTAATATTCCATGTATCAAGCAATGGACTAGACTGATTAAAATATACTTTAATAAAAAAAATTATAATTTTTAATTATAATATTTTTTTTATAAAAGATTTTTATGTTAGAAATTATTATGTTACTTGACCTCTCAGCTAAAATGACACCTTAATATATTCGTTACAAAAAAAATAAATATTATTAAAAAAAGTAAAAAATAAAAAATATAAAAAATTAGACCAAACATAAACTATAATATTTTACAATAATTCAAATTATTATTTTTTAATTTAAAATAAATGCTAAGACACGGTAAAAAAAAAGCCCATATTTTTATTAGAAATAACATCATAGTGACCATTTATATACCGAAATATTTTTCATTTCAGTATTTGTAATCATATTATTAAATATTGATGTAAGTTTTTTTATCTATAAAATATTACTAACATGTTAATTTATTATATATGTTTTTATACAAAGGTATTGTTGATTTTTGTTTTTAGTACAATTAAGAAAAATTGATTGATTTTAGTACAATATATATATAATTTTGTTGATTTTACATTACTTATACCTGATAATTAGTTTGTTATTTGGACATTGTGATGTGATTTGCTGAAATAAATAACGTTACTTACATATATAACTAATCAAGAGAGTTCTTTATTATTTTAAATAAATAATTCTTAGAATGCAATTTTTTTATTAATTTTAAAACTCAAAATCATGGATGTAAGATATTTTTTAATCTAGGGACAAAATCTGACCAACCTAACAACTTTGATGATACTTGTTTGTGAGTAGTATTATTCAAAAGATTGCTCAGATATTTACTTCCTTCTCTAATATTTTGAAATTTTCTATAAAAATAATTAAATATAATAATGATTTCTTTTATTTAAAGAATTGTAGTTACAAATAAGTAAGTTATACGTTATTTATCTTTTCACACGAGAATACAGCAAAAAAAATTAACTAACAAATTTAAATTATATTTGATATATATATTTTTTAATTATACTAAAAATGAAAATAGACAATACTTGTTATATAGGAATATAATAAATAAAAATTTCAATTTTTCATGTAAGACAATGCCTACGTTTATGTTTATATTTAAGGAAGGAGATTATTTTTATGTGTATATTTATGGAAGGAGATTTCTTTCTTGTGTACACAAAATTCTTATCTTACCACTTAACTTTTGATTAATTTTTTAAAAAACTAAAATAACTACTTACACAATAAAAATCTTTCTAATAAATTATAAAATTTATTTATATTTACTTTTAATTATACAATTATACTCTTTAATAAATACAAAAAATCTTTATTTAATAAAATAAATAATTGAATAACTTTTCTTTATTTAAAAAAAACAAATAACTTTTCTTTTTAAAAATAATGAATATATAATTTTTTAATACTATTTTTACATTGAATTTTAAATTATACATTAAAAAAACTCAACCTAATAGATCCAAATCAATGAGTTATTTTAATTTTTATAAATTATAGATTTATAAGAATATTATTAAATATTTTTATTTTATTTTAATGATACATTTGATTCTTTATCTAATAATTTATATTTAATTCCACCTTTTATCTTTTAAAAGTTTAGTTAAGTTTTTAAAATGAAAATAAATGTGTCACGTTATGTTTAAAAAAATAAGGTTCCGATTTTACCGCGACAAATTCTAAGGGATGAATGACAAAATTCTTGAGGTTATAACCCATCATGCTCAATAGTACTATATATCTAACAATTTCTAAATCTAATGCAAATGGTGACAATTTTGTTATGATTATACTGAAACTTTGGTGCAAAAATTGAATATATACCAAGATAGTACTAAATAAACCAAAATCTAAGTTTAATACATATTCCAATTGTTAGCAAGAATAATTATAATAAACCAAATTTTAAAAAATGCAACAAATAAAGAGGTAGGGTCACTAAGATTTTATAAGTTGATTTTATCCCAAATCATTATCAGTTGGCTAATAATTTTTTTTTATATGAGCCAAGATTAAATTAGAGATTAATAATAATCCAGTACAATTAAAAAAATTGGGGTTGTGGAAATATATATAGTCCACGTGGCTAGCATTTTTTTAGATTACGTTTCACTGTCTTTTTTTTTATCAGCAATAAAAAAAATAAAATAGGGACCACTTTGGAAGTGGTCCAACCCTTATACAGAAATACTTGACACCAATCTTCTATTAGAATGCCTACCAAATTAGTAAAGGGATAATCATATCAACACTAACCCATATTAATGAATCAACCTCATACAAGCCCAGAGGATTTAAAACCCAACTAGAATAAGGAAAATAAGCAGAACGAGACTTTGCATAAATAAAAGACCATACCTTTACTTGCATATTTACCCAAATTGTACTCCAAACTTCGTTAACCGAAACAGAAACCTGACTCATTCCAAAACGGATTACGTTTCACTATCACCAATACAGAGTAAAACATGTACTTCAATTCAATAAATTAATATTTTAATTATTATTGTTTTATTTTTAATTTAAAAAATTGTTAGGTGATTTTTTTAGTGGTGTTATAGAATATTTATTCCTCCTTTTATGCACCTCAATTCAATAAATTAATATTTTAATTATTATTGTTTTATTTTTAATTTAAAAAATTGTTAGGTGATTTTTTTTAGTGATTGTGGTGTTATGGAATATTTATTCCTCCTTTTATGCACCTTAGACAAACCTATAGCTTTGTAACCTGCACCAAACAACTTGCAAAGCATCTTGTTATACAACATTAGAATATACAGAACAAAACAAAAGACATAGCCCAAATATTCAACACTTTGTTGTATTAAAACCTACAGTTGCAGATACATGTTTGTTAGAAGGCAAAACTTGCACGTTACCAAAACTCCTTAGTTATGCTACAGAAAATATTTCTTCTACATCCAGATTTTTCTTCTTATAGAAGATATTCTTCCTATGTTATCATATAATACATATTATGAATACTCACATATATTTCCACTTTCTATCACAATTTCAACTCTTACTACCAAAAAAAACTGGAGAAGTGTATTTAGTATGGATTGCGAATTTGATGAGGAATGAACTTATCCGATGTTTAAATTAGTAGGAGCACAAAAAATATGATAAATTTTTAATAAAGAATTAAGAATTAGAGTATAAAATAGAGTTTAATGTCTTTCTTTACTGAGAGAGTCATAACCTATTTATAGGTTTTGTTGGACTCAAATCATTAAAAAAAACATTGAATAGTTATCATGAGATATAAATTAATTTTATAACAGTAATCTATAACCGCTAGTAATTTATAATCTGATTTATGTGTCTTAAATATAATTAAATTGATAATTATTGTCTTATTACTTGTGTTAATTACCGAATCCTTGGGGTATATACATCTACAACAAAGTGAAATTGAAAAAAAAAATCCTTTGCTCTTGATTAGAACAAATGATTCACTCTCTGAATCACACTTTTGGTATTCCTCTCCCGAGACAAAATCCTTTCACTGGATTTCTCACCATTGAATGAATGCTTGAGAAACATTATCTAAGCCACAAGACCAAAATTATAATAACAATTTGCATAGAACTTCCCTTCAATATTGACAGCTTTAAGAATTAGCGAAAGCTTTGAATAGAAATTTTAGCAAAGTAGCAACATTATATCCAATAAAAATCCATATGACAAAGTCTAAAATAAATCCCTTTATAATAGAAAATCAGATGGACATTGGAATTGTAGAAACTTGTAGAACAATTCATTGCAAAAGGCGAATCAATCACATTATCTCAATAAGCCTAGTAATACAGATGTTATTAACCAAACTCAAATTCTAAACTCTAAAATTGATTTCACTTTAATAGGTAACTAATTACTTGAGGTCATTTAATCATAGTTCATGAGTAATCTCTTATGCCACGATTATACTACAGAGATACATAGCCAACTTAAATCTACAGAAGGTTTTCATTTATCAAAAAAACAGTGCTTCCACTTTGGGGCCTAAAAACAATCTATTAGGCCAGAGATTATACTACGTAACCTACCTTCCAGTTACCTATTGAACTAATGTATTGAATTGAGCCTTAACTTCTCTTGCAATTCATATCCAAAAGATGCAAAGTATCTTGAATTGGAGATTGGAGATGTTACAATCCCCATAGTTGTTAATGGATTAATACCTGTTGAGTTATGGGCTTTGGGCCGACCTTTGGTCATTTAGGTAGAAGACCGATATAAATGAATAATGTAAAGAAAATAGCATAGAACGAGCATTAATCAGATAGTAAAGAAAGAATCATAACGACAGACACAGGGTTAAGTCTGACTCCATATATAATATGTAAAACTTCACAGATAGAAAGATCACAAATTAGGTTAAGAACACATTTGTTCTTGATTATCTTAAATGTTCTGGGTTTAGTTATCCAATTCGACTGTCTAGAACAATAACCAAGTCTAGAACAATAACCAATTGAAAGTGTTTTTACAATAGATTTATACTTTTTCATTCAAGTGGTTGGTGATGTATATTACGTAAGATCCTCACACAAATAAACTGTAACTTGAGTTTCATGATGTCTCCAAATGCATGACATCATGAACAAATAAAATTATACCAAAACTGGACCAAAACACAGTTCCACATGGAATAGCTGCCCCAGAAAACAGTCCCACGTAGCATTTACATTACATGCAGTGTTCATGTGCACCACGTGCCTCAGTTATTACTATGCAGAGTGTGATCCCCATAATTAGGGTACAAAAATCTAGCTTCTACTTTGGTGGCAAGTGAAGCCAACAAAATAAAAAGGTTCCAATAGAATACCCAATTCACTCATTTCAAATCCAATACCATGTGCTTTTTTTATATTCTAAGATTCTCTCCTCACTCCTCACTTTGCTTATTTACACTCTCTTGGCGTGTGACTTTGAGCTTCCTGGTCCAATCAGAGCACAAACTTTTGTTCCAAGTGACTCCATGGATATCAAAGCTTGGCGCAATTCCGGCAAGAGAACAGTTCATCTGGGAAGGTGTCACCATGAGATTGTAGCAACCAAGTTGAGGTGGAAACTATTGTGGATGAAGATCAAGAGAGAGAAGAAGAGGCTTTTTGAGTCTGCAGCATCATTTCAGGTCCCTTATGATCAACAAACTTACTCTCAGAATTTCGATCAAGGGACTGCGCTTGATGAACCAGATAATCTCTCTAGATCTTTCTCTGTTCGCTTTGCTGATCCTTCTATCGTACTTGTGACAAGAAAAGGGTAGTTGAACAATGCACCTATAATCTGTATATTATCTTTTGTTTTTGAGTCTGTTCTTATGGTTAATTTCTTCACTGTAATTCCATTATGATTACGTATAATGAAATTTCTCCATCAAGAAGTAAAGAATATATCTGCCATCGCGTTCTTCGGTTTATTCCCCTATATCAGATAGATGATCTTAAGAACATCAAGTGTAACTAAAAACAGTAATTTTTAATCAATTATAACTTAATTCTTTCATAAATTCTCCTAACACATAGAGAACTTAGATGAAGAAAATAAAAAAGTATATGGAAAACGCTGATCATAGGTTTCTTGTTCTTGTGTGGAACACCTATATCATGAGCCTATAGTCAACACCCTTAGCTAAAAATGTGAAAGTTACATTTCTCAATTCTCGCAAATATTTGCACATGGTTGAGTGATTACAAAACCAGTAGGTGGCTGTTGTTAGGTGCTGAATACAATGGTGTCTTTAAATTTTATGTATGAAAAAAATCATTTGAAAGAATTAGTCTCATTATGATGCTTTTATATTGGAAATCAATTATGTAAAGAATACTTAAGGTTTTGATGTAAATATTGAAATTAATCCTCTAATTAAATACAAAACAAGAGATACCAATTTAGTCTTTGAAGATTATGAACATCAAATTAGTTTTTAGTATTTGAAATGAATTAGAATTTAGTCCATAACTTGCTTAAAGAAAATAATCTGGGCTTAAAAAAAGTCATTAACTTGCTCATTATTTTACATTTTGGAAGCTTAAACAGATGTATAAAAAAAACATTGTTCTTGAAGTATTTCTCAATTGACGTATATTTATAAAAACAACAAAAATGATTTGGCCTTTAATCGTCAATGTGCCATCTGTGAACCCTCTCAAAGATTGTTAAGATGTTGACCCAAAAAACAAAACAAAATTGCTGATAAAAAAAAATAAAATTGTCAACATTGATTTTGGAATAAGGTCACTTCTCATGTCCTAATTTATTTTTTATTTCAACATCAATGAAACGAATATTTACGTGTGAATTGATAAAGATAATATCCACAAGCAATTGTAAAGAAACGGTTTTAAGTTATAAGAAGCATCTCCTCATCAATCGTGAAAAGGTAATTCTATCTTATTATTTTATCCTTCTTTAACTAAATAATTATTTTTTCTTTTTCTCTTCTACATTCTCCTATTTCTTTTCTTAATATTCAACAAAAACAAAATATTATTGATAATTGTTTTAGTCAAGAAAGATATTTTCTTACTAGAGCGACATTTTAGCCAAAAACACTGATTTTGAGTTCTAAAGAATGTAGTGTGTAATGGATTGGTATTTGCATTTTATCTCGGTCTTACTCATTTCTGTTTTCTAATAATAACATTTAGTTATAATAACTCTAATCTTGCATATCTCTCAATTTTCATTAACTTCACCCTATCTCTCCTATCTCGAAGTAAATGTGAGATCTCTCATAAATGTCGTAATAGAGAATAATTCGTTTAAAAACACTAATAGGCTCGATCCATAACCTTACATATCTTCAACAACAACAACGAAACCAATAAAACTTAAAAACTCATTCAATCTCAACAACCCTTTATCTTACATCCTTACAATAATTTAAGGTTATTATACCTTTATTTTAAGTTTATGATAAACATTATTTATAAAAAAAAAATCCATAACTGTTAGAAGACACTTGCACACAACACCTTATGGTAAATATGTAAAAAAGTAAGAAAGATAAAAAAGATTTCTAATTAATGGGTGTGTTTGGATTGAGGAATGGATGTGTGAGGATTTGAGGGAGTGGATGTGTGGGGATGTGAGAAGAAAATGTGAAGAAAGCGAGGTTGTTTGGATTGAAATATGTTAAAGTGGATGTGTGAGAAAAGTTTATGAGAGTTTGTGATTGATGGAATGGTTCTGAGAAAATTTTGATTTTTTTTAAAGTGTAAAATATAAATTTACAAATTTATCCTTGTTTTAAAATAATGAAATATGAAATATTTTTCTGTGAATTTGAGTTAATTAAAATTTTGTAAATTATTTTTAATACCGATGAATAATTATTTTAAAAAAAACATGAGTTTTTTATCATTCTTTGAACATGAAATTTTTCTCATAAATATAATAAGTTTGTAAATAATGTGACGAGTGTGATTAAAATTTTAATTTTTTTAATTAATAAAAATATTAAGATTATAAATTTATTCTTATATTTTTAAAAATTAATTAATTAATTAATATATTTTTTAAAAATTAAATAATAATAATAATAGAAAATATTAAAATAATATATAATATTTTAAAAATTAATTTATAAAAGTTATATACATAATCAAATATATATTATGCATAATTGATTATATATTTTATTTTAACATAAATATATTTAATATTTTGTTTTGTAATATGATTTTATCTTTATTTTTTTTATTTGTTTTTTTTCGGTTTATTTTTCCTTTTCTTTTAGCATGTCAAAATAAAATCTGGGATAAATTGGGAAAATCACCAATGTGACTTGTCTTTCTACAACCATCTCTGCATACAAGAGAAATATGATTTTCACTATTCATGTTGATATCTTTTCTCACACTCACACATCACTTGATCCAAATAGGAGATATCACTGCACTTTCATCCTCGTGAACAGTAATTTCGTTGAAGCAAACACGTACTTTAATAATGGGTAAAACTATTTTATATTGATAGTCTATAAGTTTTTTCTGAAAAAATAAAAAGTGAAAAAAAAATAGAATATTGTATTTGATTTAGAAATAAAAAAGTAAACTATATAATAAAAATAAGTGTTAAGTCACCCACTTTTTTATCTGGGATATTTTATGGTTTACTCTTTATGAAAAAAAGATGGTAAAGTTTAAATGTCTGAATTGTTTCTTTCATTTCCACACCCCTATCCTTCAAGTGATGAACAGAGGAAGCAACTGAAGTTATTGTTGTGGTGAAGGGTTAATTAGGGTTTTAGATATCGGTTCAAGAACAGAGTGACAGCAGTATCAATGGCGACCCAGTTGTCGACGACGCCAACGGCGAAGGTGGACCAATTCTTCGAGGAACTGGAAGCGAAGAAGAGCATTCTGGCAAAATGCACGAACCTCTTCACCACCCTCTCAACCCACTTCTCCTCCCTCCAACACTCTGTCACCGATAAATCCCAATTCATCGATTCAAAGCTCCAATCCCTCGAATCCCTCTCCAGCGAAACCCTCCAATCGCTCCACCACCGCCAGACTTCCATCCCGGAGCGCGAGTCCGCCGCTGCCGCCCGCATCAGCGACCAGAAGGAGGCCGCTCTCGCCGAGGTTCGCGCCCCTCCTCTTCCTGACCCCGACCTCTCCGCCGCGCTCAAATCCCTCTCGCGGAAGATGGATGCTGCGGCGCTGCTGCGGTTCGTCGTGTCGAAGCGGAAGGAGTCGGCTTCGCTGAGGGCGGAGATCGCAGAGGCGATGGCGGAGGCGGTGGACCCGCCGCGGCTGGTGCTGGAGGCGGTGGATGAGTTTCTGAGGAGCAAGGCGGCGAATTCCGGGGTGACGGATAAGAGGTGGGCGTGCGGGCTTCTGATTCAGGCGCTGATGGTTTCGGAGTCAAGAGAATACTCCAGAAAGATCGTGGAGAGAGCCGTTGCGGTTGTGGAAATGTGGAAGGAGCATTTGGATGGGGAATCAGAGAGTGGTGCAGCAGAAGTGGTTATGTTTCTGCAGATGGTGGTGTGTTTTGGGTTAAGGTCCAGGTTCGATGACGAGTATTTGAGGAAGTTCGTTATGGAGTTTGCTTCTAGGAGGGACATGGCAAAGCTTGCTGCTTCCTTACAGTTCGGGGACAAGATCATAGGTTTGTGTGTGTGTGTTTTTTTTTTGTTTGGCTAAATAAACTACCTTGGAACATACTGTGTTTCTGTTCAATTCTATACACATGCATATTCCCTTTAGTGTTTGGAACTTGGAACTTTACCTCTAATTTTGTATAGGGGCACTGTGTTGTCCAAACATTTTACATTATATGTGCACGAACAATGGGGGGAATGACTAGTATTAAGTAGGGCAGTTGTTTTATAAATTCGAAGAGCCTGAAAGTATTATTCATACTCTTCCAATAGGTCTTGGTCTTGGTCACTTATATGTTATGCGACTGCCTCCCTGTGCCTTTAAATTCCCTAACACCATACCTCATCCACCGAGAAACTTGTGCAGAAATTGGATCACATTAGGGTAGGTGATCCTTAATACCCTGATTGGAATGTGAAACAAACCCAAGTTCCCTGTTTTTTTTCCCTCTTAGAAGGTGAGTTTAAGTTAACTTAATGTAGCTTGTAAGGTGAGATTTGATTGCACCACCCTTGAGGTTGCAATTTGGGCAACCACAAAGTGACCGCGCCCGCAGCTTAAGCAGGCTACGAACGACCACCATTGAAGCAACTTTCAACACCTCCTATTTGTATTACGGTTTTCATACCATCCACCCCCATCATGTACTTGTGAACTGATGTCCATTTATGTAAATATGAGTCAATTAAACAGACAGAATAAATGAAGGAGAAAAATTACTCACATTCTTTAGGGATTTTAGTGTTGTTCTCCAATCTAAACAAGTATCTCTTTTCACTAACTTGTTTTGACATTTAAAGCAAACCTTTATTAGGCATATTACCTTTGTAAAGCTCTAATTTTGTTTGAAAAAAGCACCTATGGAATTGCATTTAAGTTTTGTCCTAAAATGAAATTCACCCTGCACAAAACTACAGGTGCAGCCAAGCATACCCATACCTGAAACTGACACAGGTGGCTAGGTATAGAATACCTAATATTTTCACAAACAAAACAAGTTCACATTTTGAAACGGCCTATTACGTAACCATATCCAAGACAACCTCATTTCAACACAACTATCCACACTGGTCTTCCAAATTTTGTATTAGAATCTATGAAGCATCAATTCTGACGTAGACACTGGATATTACATGGACATTTACAGTTATAAGACACAAGAACACCACTTACCGAAATCTTAATTGAGAATTAAGATGTTTACATAATTAATTACATTGTAAAAACTAAATTGCTAAGTTAAACAGTTTTCATATATCACAATAATAGTTTATAATATAAAGGAGTCTCACAATATAATGCAAATGAGTCTCGCAATATAATGTTGTTAGCCTTGCAATATTTATAATATAAATTGTTTTTTTTTATTTCTTCCTACTTTTTTTATGATAGCTGTGTCTAGGAAGTGTTTAGTCAAGAATAAGTTTCAGTTCATTTTCCTTACTCGTATTCAAGCTGTGTTGAAGAGGTGTCCAAGATGTATCGAAGAGTTGTTTGAGTCTTTTTTTTTACTTACGACGCTGTTGAGGATTATTGGATACCTGTAAAATAGGTTTCTGGCAGGTTTTCAGTCCAAAAGGTGTTGAATACACAAGTATTTTATTCCATAGGGGTGCTGGTGCTTCTTAAAAGTGGAAAGAGATAAACATTGGAGTTAAGAAGGACTACTGGAACTTGATTGGAAGTTGTGACTTCTTCAAGAATCACAATCTTCAGATTGCCACCAGCAGGACAATCTGTCATCAGTAATGCCTAAAATGCTTCTGGCACCCAGGGTCCCTTGAAGGTTACATCCTGCCCCTTTCTGTGCCTGTTTGAATTAAACTTCTTTTGGGAAAATATCATTTTTTTTTTGTTTTTCTGTAAATTCCTCACTGGGCTTTTGAAATGAAAGGAATTATTTCTCCAATATTAAGCTGCAATAAACAGGTCATGTGGCAGTGAGCACCCTTCTGCATTTCATTGTTATCCTGCTTTTGTCAGAGTTGATGGCATGTATTGACTATGATAACAACTTGACCTTTCAAAGTAGGCAGTGGAATTTGGAGCTGGGGTCCTTTCCATCTCTGGCCTCTAGTTGTGGCAAAGATGCAAAGCTGTCGTTGAAATGAAGGAAGTTTAAATTTGATGGTGGTGCAATGGTGCGATGGGCTGAGAAAAAGGAAGTATTGCACTAAGAAAGGCTGACAGGGGTAGTGGAAAGTATTGAGTCATGTTAGAGAGTTTGGAATATAACTGGGTTTCTGCAGATAATCACTTGAATTGGGTTTCTTGTGTATTATCTTATTTTTATATCCTTTAGTATGTTGATGTGGTATTCTCTTTTCTATATTCATCGGTGTTAAGGGGAAGGGAATTCTGATTGATCGCATTGAGTTAGCATGGAGTGCATAATTTAGAACAGGGCTATGGGATTTTGGGTCATCAAAATTTTTAATATTGTGTAACTTGTTCATGTTTAATTTTATTTATTAAAGAAGTTTGCTTGTATCTTTTCCTTTTGAAATTGATATTCACTTGAAGCATTTCTCCGTGCTACTTCTGTGATTTTCTCTTTCAATGTTGCATCTGCTCATTGGTATATATGTTAACAGGCCACAGCCTCCTACTTGTATTGTATTGCCTTTCTGCAACCTTTCATAAAATGTCTTGATTACCGTTCCAAACTTCCACCTCAATTTCCTGTTACATCTATCCTTGTAGACATGTTGCCTAGCTGCTTAACCCCTTTATGTTCCTCTGTGATAAAGCAGAAGCAAAAAGACATAGCCTAAATAAACTGGTTAGAGAAACTCAGACTGTGTTATCAAATACAACTCTTACCTTGATTCTGATTTATTTTATGGTCCCATACAATAGAGAAAACAGAATATTTTTTATGTATAAATACCTGCATATACTAATTAAGCAAATGATTTATGCAGATATTATAGATGAGCTCATTAGCAGTGGCAAAGAGATAGAAGCTGTTTATTTTGCTTCAGAATCAGGTTTAACTGAAAGATTTCCTCCCATCAACCTACTCAAGTCCTATCATCGGAACTACAAAAAAAATGTTACTACCACATCGAGAAAGGGAAACAACAATCATGCTACAACGGTCTGCTTAACTACCCTTCTCTTCTAATTCAGTTCCATTACTGTGATTATGTTACATATGAAAGAATGTATACCTTAGATGGATTGCATTCTTAATTCTGTCTTTTCATTTTTCAGGATGATTCAAGCACTTCAGAGTTGAATTCCATTAAGTCTATAATAAAATGTGTAGAAGATCACAAGCTCGAATCAGAATTTAACCTTGATCATTTGAGGAAGCGAGCTACCCTTCTGGAGAAAGCTAAGGCAGAAAGGAAAAAGAGTTCAACATCAGGAACTAAACCTCAGAACAAACGAGGCAGTCGGGGAAATGGATCCAGTTCTTCTCGTCCAGCCAAATCAGCCAAATTTAGTAATGCACACTCATCATCTTTTGGCCGCAGGAACCTAGCACCTTCTTTACAACCCAGTCCCGGTGCAAGATATTCTGGTCCATTCAACTACCCCAGCCAGACCATATTCGATGGTGCCACTGCTAATCCTTACGCAGCAACCTATGGAACTACCCACACACAAAGTCCAGCTGGAATAACACAGCAGCACTTCTCTATTCCTGTGGACAATTTGGGTCCATCTGGTTACCGGTCTAGTGGTTCTTATTCAGGACAGGCTAGTTATGGCATATACGATTACAGAAATGGTGCTCCCCTAACTTATCCACCTCCGTACACAGTAGATCAACCAACTTACAGGGGCTAAGTTTTCGACTTCCCCCTTTTACAATCCTTTTCTGCCCGTGTCTCATTTCGATGCTACTTTCATCTATTTTGTTTCTGGTTTTGCGCATGTCAAAATTGGAAGTAAAACAGGTTCCTGGGAATCAAATACATAGTATATGGTGCCAAGGCAAAGTTCCTTCTTTCTTCTGAGTTTTTTTTCTTTCTTTTGAAAGTAATTAAGATCTCGAGAGCTAGTAGTCTGGGGTTTGTTTAGCCTTGTTCCATTTCTTTTATTCGTTCTTCCTTCGTCGCTATTTTCTGTAATTCCAAATTAGCTTTTAACAGAAGTGGTAAAATGCTATTATAGTTATAATTTATGTTAACTCGTTCAATTCCGGAAAATGCGTGTACCTTCCAGGATTCTTTGGCCTCTATACCCTTTGGACTTGGCTATAGGGGAGGGGTCTTTGTTTGAGCTCTGGCCACCAACCCAATTTACCCTTTGCATGTTCTGAATATAAACACTTTTGCTACAGAGGAACACTGTCAACAAGGCTTTGCTGCCAGAAATTATTTTCAGTTTAAGAATCTTTACATCTTAAAAGAGATTTGTCTGAATCACTGTCAGTTAAGAATATTTTTACTGCATATTAACAAGTGCTATTATTAAGACGCAGAGTATTCTTTTGGACACAAGGTGAAAGCAAATGGGGGAAATAGAAGCTAAATAAATAAACTAACCAACTATCGTCAAATGCAGTCATGTTCTAAAGAAGCACCGAGGACAGTAAAATATCCTTGTAGAAGCAGGTCCACATCAGAGCTATTATCAATCTCCTAATAAATAATACGTAGGGAGAGTAGGATGGTCCCATCTATCTAAATTAGTTGCATCTGCCGAATTTGACTATATCAGGAAAGTATTATAAAATTCAGAGTTTTATAATTTTCTTATTTGTATTTTAAAAGTAATTTTTTTAACTTTTATAATTTAAGTTTTGTTTAAAATTTAATATTACATCAACCTACATTGATGAAAATGCCTTATAAAATTCAGATGTTAAAAAACATTTTTTTAAAAATTTTAGATAAGTTAAGATAACTGATGTAGGTTCCATCATATTTTACATCGATTTGTAATTAATGTAGCATATACATTATTAGAATGTAATATCCATTGCAAAACGAACTAAAAATGGAAAATGTAAAAGATATGTTACAACAATTATAGTCTTGAATTTATGTAATATGTTTATTTGTATAAAAAAAATTGTAACCTATATGACTATTACAAGAAGGTAGTTTTGTGTCCTTTTCTATGTTACAATTTTTTATTACAATATGTTAGATTTGTGTCTTTTTCAACATTTAATTGTAAATATACTTCACAAACTATACCCAACTTGTACTGTAAAATATACTTTCGCAAAATATACCAAATTGTTAACCGAATATGTTTCAACGTTGATTTACACTAATAAATTAAATTTTTTCCAATTAAAATAATGAACATTTTAATATATAAATATAACTAAACTAACTATAACTATTAACAAAAATCTAAATTCTAAATCTTAATTAATTTTAATTTCTAATACATGAAAAATATTTTACTCATGAATATCGTCTATTGTGTTTGATAAAAATCTGAAATTCGAAATAAATATTATATAAGTTTTTTTTTTTTACAGAAATTAAAATTTTTGTTCAAATATTAATTTTACATTTGAAAAGTTCTTAAAATAAAATAAATAAAAAAACTAACCTGGGTTTTGGAACTCTACCACGCGCTCATAACAGGGTCCCACAGTAGCGACCACTTTGTAAACGACGGAGAGACGGGAACAGTGAGGGCGGTGTAGCATGAAAACGACGACGATACATTTAAAACGGCACCATAGATAGAATGAAAAGGTAAAACAAAAAATGAGGAAAGGGATGATACCAGAATATAATTGTTAAAATTCATATAATAATTTTGAAAAAATTAAATTAAATATCTATTATGTCAGTAACCCTATGAACCGGTTTTATGGAGTTGAATTAGGCTTAAAGTTCACTTCGTAACAGTTCATCTTATCTAATAGATAATATATTATGTCCATTTTCCTTATGTATAAAGTCTCTCAAACATTATCCCATCGATTATATGCCAATTTTAAAATAAACTCATAATATCTTATTGTTGAATCATATTAACTTTTTTTTAATTCAAGTTGAGAGGAAATTATCTTCTTCATTTTCTCATATTATATATCATCAATAATTAGCATAGGGGAACTAAAAATATTTTATATTATATAATTAAATATAAAATTTTATTTATAAATTAATTTTATAAAATTGAGTTTGGTTTAAACTTTATTTATAATTTTAGAATTTGAAAATTCATTGGTTTTATTTAATCACTAAAATACTTATAAATATATAGTTCTATGTATTGGAGATTTAACATCATAATAACATTTTATAAGTAGATACAAACTTATAAGTTAAAGTTAAAGTTTACTTTTTAATATACTTTCTAAAATCTCATCATTCCACCTATTTATCTTCCTTTTTTGATTTGTTTTCTGATATAACACTACAAGAAAATCATCAAATAAAAATTAATTTTTAGATATTAAAATAAGTAGTTGCAATAGTAATTAAATTAGAGACTATTTTAAAAACTACAAAAAATTGGTTTTTAAACTAATTTCTATTATTGCTAAATAGTTTCTAAATTAGTATCTAATTAGCAACCAAAGTTTTTGTTACCAAATTTATAAAATAAATAATTGGTAGGTAAAATCTTGGTTGCTAATTAGATACCAACTTATAAACTATTTAACAATAATATAAACTAATTTAAAAACTAATTTTTTTTTAGTTTCTAAAATGATTTCTAATTTAATTACTATTGTAACTAATTATTTTAATTTTTAAAAATTAGTTTTTATTTTATGATTTTTTTTAGTGTGATAGTCTTCTTGTCGGTGAAGATAACACCTTGCTTTTGTTCTTTCACAAAGTAAAATTCGATTCCAAATTGTATATTAATATGCACATATCACACATTTTAATATTTATTAGACCTACTCTTGAGCTGGTAGAAAGAAAAATGTATTTATTGATATAGCATGTGTTAACAGTTATACTATTTGTTCATTAAGTTTGATGAATTACGCAAACTCGTTTTAACACAGACCATCTTTTCTAACATGCTACTGGTTATGATGTCTTTGTCATGTCACTGTTCTTTCCCTTGCATAGTTCTTGAAAATATATTTGTTTAAGTTTTCTCTTTGGGAAGAAATTGACTTAGTCACTCATATTTAATTCAAAATTAATCTTAGAAAATATCGTAATGTTATCTGAAGAGGACACGATTGTTTGCTTCTGCAATTTCGTGTTTGGAGAAAAGATTATCCAATGAGTGCACTGAAAATATCATATTCATGTCACAAAACTTTGTTTTTTTCTCTTACAATAACTTTGTTTTTTTCTCTTACAATAACTTTGACTCATACTTAGAAAAAAAGTATAGAGGAGGAAGGTTCTTCTTAACACAACCCAACCCAAGCATATCGATATCAATATATATTAACTAAACATTGATATTTTATCAGAAAATATATAAAAAACTATGGTAGCTAATTAGATATTAATTTAGAAATCATTTAATAATAATAAAAATTAATTTAGAAATCAAAAAATTATTTAGTCCTTAAAATGGTGTTTAATTCAGTCACTATAACAATTAATTATTTTGGTTTCTAAAAATTGGTTTTTATTTGATAATTTTTTTTAGTGGAATGAAAGTAAAACAATGAAGTTGAGAAAAAAGAGAGTAAAAGACAGAATAAGAAAACGACTAAAAATATATATTTAACACCACATTAATATAATAATATTTAAAATTAAAAAATAAATTAAATTCGATTAAAATATTATTTTATTGATTGGTAGAGTGAATATTTTTTATTGTTTATGGTGTTAACATACCACCAAAAGCAGAATAAGAATAAAAAAAGAAAAAATTTATAAATATTTTTTGATTGGTATTATCACTGTAATTGAAAAAAAAAATATTAATTAATAAAAACATAATATTATAATTTTACTTTTATGATTAAAGTTAATTTAAAATTAATTTAAAATGAATTATGATTAGTTATTGGTAAATGCAATTTATATATGATTAAAATATTATTTATACTACATAAATTTAATTAAAATAAAATATAATTTATTTGATATGCAAAACTGTTGAAAATAAATTTTGATAAAATTAAATAAAATTTGAATACAACTAATTGTAAAAATTTAATCTAAATAGTAAATTTTATTAAATTTAATAAGTAATGAGAAATTGATATAAAAAATAGTACATACAATATTAGAAAATAAATAAATAGAAAGTAATATGAAAAACAAAAATTAATAGTATCTAAATTTAGTAACTAATTGTTTTTATATTTAAAATTAATTTATATTCGATAATTTTATATTATAAATAATAAATATTAGAGGTACAATACAATATGATAATATATCATAAGAGTAATCTAATACTAAAAATAAATCTAAAAAGGTATAAATAAATAATTTTATACTATGAATAATAAATATTAGACGTAAAAAATATTTGTAACAAAAAATAAATAAAAATGTTTAATTATTATATTTCATAATTTTATTGTTATAATTATTATTTTAAAAAAATATTTTGATTATTATTATTCTAATAATAATATTATCATTTTAATATGCTTTAATCATGATTTATGAGATATTTATTGTGTGTATGAGTTAATAATATTGTTGGGTTTCACACATTATTTATTGAGAAGGCGAGGATACCACGTGGTGAGATGACAAAGGTGCCAGATAAGCATGTCGCAAATTATTTTTACACTCAGTCAAATTATATATTTAATAGTAATAAATTAAGTTTCATTTATTTATTATAATATATGACACTCATATCAAGGAAATATTCGAATTTAATTTAATTTAGTTTAAATGCTCTGACCAGAGTTACTTAAAGACTTTTTTATCCCTTTAAAAGCAAACCAACCTCTGGTAAGGTATTTTTATATTGAATTGGTTTGAATTTGAGGGAAAATCTAATCAAAGTAATTATTTTTACAGGTATTTACATGTTAGTTTGATTTAGCTTTTAAAATTATTTTACCGATCTAGTTCAATTAAGATCACTTTTTAAGAAAATTGTTGGGTTATGGACTTTGAATCGACATTTGATCATTTAGGTAAGATGTCAATGTAAATGAATAATGTAAAAAAATAGCATAAAACGGAGATTTGAATTAATTAGCATTAACTAGACAATAAAAAGAGAATTATAATGGCAGACACATGATTAAGACTGACTCCATATATACTAGAAAAACCTCAAATATCACAAATTAGATTAAGAACATAGTTATTATTTATTACCTTAAATGTTATGGTTTTTGTCTCCTGTTAACAGAAAAATAGAAACATGATATCACAATACAATTCTTAACTAGTTTTTATTTATTATTAAAACATGTTATGCACATGTACAATTCTTAACTACTTTAGCATTGAAGTAAACAAAAATTGTCAGAATGCTTAAATATTAATATCAATAATCCAATATAATTTTTTTTTATAGGAGATACTTATGAAAAGTATTTAGAATAATTTAATTATAAATTATCACGTGTATAATAAGTTTATAATTTTTTACAGTAATTATACTAAATCACACGGGATTTCCAAATAATTAATAATGTAATATTTTACATAAACTCTTTGTTTTAACAATTGAAAAACGCCACAAGTTTGAATATCTAAAACTATCCATATTTAATTAATTTTTTACAAAATTTAAGCTTTGGAGTTGAAATATCTAAAACTATCCATATTTAATATATAACACAATATTTACATCACAAAATTGTTCGGGGGAATTTAATTAACGAAATTGTTTGGTGTTCTTCGACTAAGATTCATTGGGAAAAACTCATTAGTTAGACAAATTTATAAATTGGACAAAATTAATTCATTAATTAATTTTTTATTGAAAAAAAAACACAATATCAATTTGACAAGCAATTTCAAAAATTAATAAATAAAAACTAATTTTAGAGATTAAAAATAATTAATTATTATATTAATTAAATTAGATACTATTTTAAGACTAAATAAAATTAATTTATAAATTAATTTTAATTATTGATAAATAATTTTAAAATTAATATCTAATTAGCTTCAATTATCAATTATTTAAATTATAAATTTGGTAGAAAAATCTTGATAACTAATTAAATATCAATTTAAAAACTATTTATTAATAATAAAAATTAATTTAAAAATAAATAATTTTTTTAGTCTCTAAAATAGTATCTAATTTAATTAATATAGTAATGAATTAATTTTTATTTATAAAAATATTTCTATTTAATGATTTTTTTTAGTGAAAGAAAGAAAGGAAACATACTTATATACTTTATAAGAATATATTATTATAGTTTTAAGAGAATCAAAATACTTGTTTAACATTTAAGTTAGGATAATGAAACTGAAATAAATAAAAAATTCTCTATGCATATTTATCATAAGATAAAAATAAATTTATTATTTTGATAATTTCTTCACCTAACATATTTGTTAATTTCATTGTACTTTGGTGGTCTTGGATTCTTAATCACATCATTAATATAAAGCATTCATGGATTCGACTGATAACAAACATTTATTAAATACTATTATTGATATTTTCAATGGAATCAAAGCATGTGAAAGCTTATATTTTTTGTTAAGTAGAATAAAAACGAGGTCATCTAAGGTAGATGCGGATTCCACTATACTTGTTTTCATTCTTGAAATAAAAAATTTATTTAATTTTGTACTTATATCCTCTTTAGTTTTATATATTAATTAAATAATCTTTTACAAAAATAAAAATTATAAGATAGAAAGCATAATATTATTAAAATTTTAATATTATGCAATTCAAATCAGTATAACTCAAACAATATTTTTGTCATTCAAATCTCCCAAGTTTAGACCTTATCTTAAAGATAAGGTGAAAATTCTCTATATTAAATATAAATAGTTAAACAGTGGAACAAACAAGCAAGCAAAATAAAAAAAAAATACTTATTTATATTAAAAATGATAAGCGATATGATAACATGAAATAAAATATTAATTTATAAAGTAAAATTTATTGGTTATTAATTCAAATTTTATTATTATTAATTCTACCGTTATATTGCATTAGTCTTAGTATTCTTATTTTATAATTTTCAATAATTTTAATTTTATTATATATTTATTGAGTAAATTAAAATGAATAAGATCAGTTTTACAATTTTGTGTAATTAATGATAAATTTAAGTTGTATATTATAGTAGTAAATATAATATTATATTGTAAGTATGGGATATTAAAGAAAGAAAAATGATTTTTTGTAAAGTATTGTATTATCCTTTGATGATATTTTGTGGCATATATACAAGAGTGGTTTCATTTCATTTCTTTTCATTGAGTTTGTATTGTTTCGTTAGAACTCTGTTTTGGTTAGCAGAAGTGGAGACAGAGTCATGGCTGCTCTTAACAATGGCGATTCTGCCTCCGTCAACAAGCTCCCGTCCGTCAAGTTCACCAAGCTTTTCATCAACGGAGAGTTTCAAGACTCTGTGTCAGGTCATCATCATCTTCTTCTTCTTCTTCTCCTTCTTCTTCTTCTTCATCTTCTTATTCTTCTCTTCATCTTCTTCATCTTCTTCTTCTTCTTCTTCTTCTTCCACCTCTCCATTCCTCTCACTTTCTTTTTTCTGTATTATTCACAGGGAAGACATTTGAGAGCATAGATCCAAGAACAGGTGATGTAATAGCGAGAATCAGTGAAGGAGACAAAGAAGACGTAGACATTGCCGTTAGAGCAGCACGTTACGCGTTTGACTTTGGTCCTTGGCCACGCATGTCTGGCGCTGTACGCATATTTTCCTTTCTCTTATTTTTTATTTACTTTTTAATTATCCTTTTTTTATTTAAAATAAAAAAATTAAATGATTTCGTTAATTTTGAAGATCAAACCTTAAAGATTATTACAAAAGAATAAAGAGAGTATCTACAGCCACAAAAAATAAATGAAAGTGATAAATTTAACTATACAATCATGTCTCTTTTAAACACACCAAGAACAATATTAGAAAGTCCTGATGTAAAAAAAATGTTATAATTTTATTCACTTTAAACATTATCACGAACACTAACACGAATAGTGATATGATACGAATCTAGAATACAAATACAAAAATAGGATAAGATACAAAAATACATATAATTTTTAAAATGTAGGACACGAAACACACGTATCTATATATTATATAATTATGAATTATATAGATTGACAATAAAAATTTATCTGCACAAGTATGTTTCAAATTTTTGTTGGAGCATAAATATGTTTTTCATGATTGGTTCAAAAGGATCTGTTCCTTATTTTATAATCATAATAAAAATTTATACAATAAATTTAAATATTTAGAAAATTAGTGTATTTCTCATTTTTTAAATTATGTTAAAATCGTGCTATAATTATTAAAAATCTAACAAATATTTTTTGAACTAGATATTTCACCTATACGTGTCCTGCGAGTATTGATGTTCAATACATGTTCAATACAAACACGATATTTTAGAAGAAGGATCTGAAACTCATATTTCACTTGTTTTCTTTTTTCCATTAAGAAATTATAGTTATACGCAGTAAATGTTTAGCGATTTTATCCAGTATTCCTTTTAAATTGACTTTAAATCTACTTAAAATGGATTAATTCTTATATTGATGTAAAAAAATCAAATGAATTCAGATTGAATGAATCATCGCGATCGCGAGTGTTGGTACCAACTTGAACGAACGATTTTCTTTTATAATAATATTTTGTATGATTTCTTTTTTACATAATTCCTAAGTTTTTCAATTTTTGTTATTGTAATATTTTTCATGATGAGTGGTACTAAAATAAAAGAAGGGCCAAAATAGGATAACATAGTGTAAAAATTGAAATTAATATTCATTAGTTATTAATTACTCTATTATGTGATAAATGTATAAAAACTGACATTGAAAAATAGTCAAATACATATAGAATTTACTACTGAAACTTATACTCAACTTTTGTTCAATGGTAAATGGTAATTCAATGTATATGTATTTCCGCATCTAAATTTGATTAAAGTTTGGTAAGTATAATTTAATGCTTTAAAGAAGAAGAAAAAACACCTATTTATTAAACAATATATAAATGCATTGTATAAAACGGTTTACCCTGTCTTCCAATAATAGCATAAAACATTTAAGTTATAATTTTTTATTTTAAATTAATAACTTTAAAAGCTGTGCTGATAATTTTTTTTAATTAATTAATATTTAAATATAAGTTTTTTTAACTAGTACACTTTAATATTTTTTTACTCCAATAACATGTTATTTAAATAATACGGTAATAGTTCAGATTCTAACGTAATTAAATGAAGTTTGACCGAAATGTCAATTAGAATTTAGTTTCTGAATAACCGATTTTGAGCTAATTGTTTTTTTATTTTAAAAAAGAGAATTTAAAAATTTAAAAATAAAAATATTACATTGAAAAATAAATATTTTTTTATAAAATTATGAAAAAAGTATTTTTAAAAATAAAATTTTATAAAATTAATTATATTCAGGAATAATATATTAAAAATAATAACTTATAAAACTAATTATATTATGAAATAATTATTAAGGAAATATTATAGTTTAAAAAAATAATTATTTTAAGAACTAATTAACTGTAAAATTAAAAATGTAAAAAGTTAATTTGATAGAAAATTAAATATTTAGAGAAGTGATTATTACTTTTGTATTGAGTTAAAAAAGTGTAATATATATTAATAATTATTTATTGATAAATAAATACTAAAAAAATCTTACGTTAAAAAAGTATTCCAAGTCAATCTTTAATTTTCTTATTTATGTAATTTTAAATTTTATTTCAATTAAACACATAATTATTAAAATAATTACGTGTTATTTTAATATGATTCGGGTAATGCTAATTAGTATCATCAGAACATTTTAAAGGAAAATTGTAAGGTATGATTAGATTATAATATAAAAAACTACAACATGAAATATAAATCAATTTTTAGAGATCAAAATAAATGATAGTTAAAACTTTGATTAGTAATTAGATATAAATTAAAAACTATTTAATAATAATAGAAACTAATTTAGAAATCAATTTTTTTTTAGTTTTTAAAATGATTTTTAATTTAATTATTATTGTAATTAATTATTTTAATTTCTAAAATTGGTTTTTATTTTATGATTTTTTTTTAATAATGAAAGTGTTATATAGTGTGTTGTTTTAAAACTTAGTTAAACCTTTGACATATTTGTTAAGGAGGCAGATGAAAACTGAGATGACATGAATTGAATTAATACTCAGGATAGAGGTAAAATATTGATGAAATGGGCGGAACTAATTGATGAACACGCAGAAGAACTTGCAACACTAGATGCCATTGATGCGGGGAAGTTGTACCATATATGTAAGAATTTGGAAGTTCCATCAACGGCAAACACTCTACGTTACTATGCAGGTGCCGCCGATAAAGTTCATGGAGAGGTCTTGAAAATGTCTCGACAGTTCCATGCGTACACATTACTGGAACCAGTTGGGGTTGTGGCACACATAACTCCTTGGAATTTTCCCAATACCATGTTTTATATTAAGGTTGCTCCTTCTTTAGCTGCTGGTTGCACCATGGTCGTCAAGCCTGCTGAGCAAACACCCCTCTCAGCTTTGTATAATGCTCATCTTGCTAAATTGGTATGTGCCATTTTCAACAAATATCAACCATGCATGTTTCTTCACAGTTTACTTTTGTTAGTTTAAATCTAGGCCACATACATATTTTACAATTTTACCATAAGCTTATTGGGTTTTCCTTCTTTTTCTCATTTGAAGGCTGGAATTCCAGATGGAGTGGTCAATGTAGTGACAGGATTTGGCCCAACTGCTGGTGCTGCATTAAGCTCACACATGGATGTTGATAAGGTAATTTACATGTCAAACATTTACAATTATAACGATCTTAATTATATAAGATATTGCTTGAATTATCTTGGTGGCTAAGAGGTACAAAATAGTAGCTGATATACTGTGTTGTAACTCTGTCAAATATGTAGCCATGTAAAAATAATATATGATGATATGTTGGTTAAAGTAACAGTAATGTAGAAATTCATACTCAGTGTAGATTAACAGAAACCAAGTATGAATGATTAGTCTCTGAATTGACTACGAAATAAGTCAATAAATTTAAAAGATGAGATATTTATTCTCTTAAAATAGTCTTAGTCTTGATTATGCTGATCTTTCTTGGTGGGTTCTAAAAATCTCTAATAATTTTTCATATTTTTATTTTCAAACTTTTATACCAATGATGTTGAGAATGTCAAAATAATTAGATAAATTTGATGTTTTATATTCAGGTCAGCTTTACTGGTTCAACCCAAACGGGTCGTGAGATAATGCAGGCTGCAGCTAAGAGTAACTTGAAACAAGTTTCACTTGAATTAGGAGGCAAGTCACCGCTCATAATTTTTGACGATGCTGATATAGACAAAGCTGTTGAGCTTGCTTTAATTGGCATCCTATATAACAAGGTGAAAGTGCTTTTTGGAAATTCTTTCTTAATGGCATTTCATTATGTCTTTGCCAACACTTCAATTCTTTCAATGTGACAACAGGGAGAAGTTTGTGTAGCAAGTTCTCGTGTATTTGTTCAAGAAGCGATCTATGATGAATTTGAGAAAAAATTGGTGAAGGCGGCAAAAGCTTGGGTGGTTGGTGATCCTTTTGATCCTAAAGTCCAACAAGGACCACAGGTAAGAAAAATAGGCAAGACACACAATGGTGTCTGCCTAGTTCTAAATTACAAAAACATAAATGAGAAAACACTATGATGTTCAATTTTCTGTATGTTGTAGGTTGACAAGGAACAATTTGAGAAGATTCTTTCGTATATTGAGCATGGAAAGAGAGAAGGAGCAACCCTTTTGACCGGTGGTAAAACAGTGGGCAACAAGGGCTACTTCATTGAGCCAACAATTTTCTCTGATATAAAGGTGAATTCCAGATGCATGCACAGAGTTATGAAATGGGTATCTTTGGCATAATTAGATAATTAACCATCATGTTTCCTTTAGGAGGATATGCTTATAGCACAAGATGAAATATTTGGCCCTGTGCTGGCGTTGAAGAAGTTCAAGTAAGTTTGGTTTGATGTTATTTTGTGATGTTTCTTATTAATTACTGTTGTATTCTGATATTGATTATGTTCATTGTTATGATATGTGAACAACAGGACGATTGATGAAGCAATTAAGAGTGCTAACAATACTAAGTATGGCTTAGCAGCAGGCATAGTGACCAAGAATTTGGATACAGCAAATACTCTGTCAAGGTCGATTCGTGCAGGTACCGTTTGGATCAATTGCTACTTAGCCTTTGGCGATGATGTTCCCTTTGGAGGGTACAAGATGAGTGGATTTGGAAAAGACCATGGATTGGAAGCCCTTCACAAATACTTGCAAGTTAAATCTGTTGTAACTCCTCTTTACAATTCTCCTTGGCTTTGAATACATCTATTACATGGATTTTACAAAAAGGGTCCATTCTGTGCTTTTTTTGGACACTACCTTCCATTTTGCTTCTGGCACAAGTCTTGGAAACTCAGTTGTTGAACAATGTTATTATCAAAAGTTGGCCTTTTCCTTCTTTTTTGTTGTTTTCTCTGTGTATTTGTGGGAAGTGAATGGTAGAAAATAACAAAAAATAGCTGTCTTTCTATCGATTGATTCATATTAAAAATGAAGGAAAATAAAATCTTTTATCTCTATTTTCTACTCAAGTTAGTAAATAATTTGGGTTCATGTACTTCTTAATCCAAAAAGAAATAAAATTGTCCTTTACTTGATTAAGATTAGCACATGGAAGGAGAACGCACCATCTAAAGTACAAAAAACTCTCATAAACTCAGCAGCAGAAATGGGTTGCTTAATAGTTCTAAATAGCCTTTGCGTATATATTACAATGGGATTTTCTTATAATAAAATAGAAGTGATATATTAACAATTTCTATCAGTTTACAATTTCAGTTTTTGTCTAAAATTTCAATTTTTTTTATCTAAAATGACAAAAAATATCATTATTTTTATATTATGAATCACAAGTTGTATAGTAGAATCACTATAATAAAATGATCACATGAATATCTAACGTACACATCATCAAATTTTGATAACGAAAAAGTTTGATGAAAAAAAGCCATTAGTTACGAAAAAAATTATGAAAAACCAAGCACAAAATTAATGTAATGATCTATTAGGGACTACAAGTCTAAAATTTAATTGTACTTTTACGTTAAAATTTAAAGTGTTTGCATTTTTTATATTTTAATTCACATGTTCATTATCCATCATAAATTGTTAACAAAATGTGCATTTGATGTTTATAATAACTTATCTATGTAATACTGAAACCATTTACTGTTATTGTGTCATGCATAAAAGAAAAATAAAGTCGATTTTATTTATTTATTCAAGAAATATACGTTTGATAAAGACAAAAACAGATTAAACTGAATTTTCTTGTAATGAAATAAAGTCACCGTAATTAATTGTTCTTCATGTTTAGTTATTGATCATGAGTTGTTTTTGTTATAATTCCTATTTTATATTGTTCCTAACAAAAGCATAAAGAAAACTACATAAGATAATTTCCACTCACACACTTATGAGCAATAGCTTCTCATTTATTGGATCAAAAGTTGTTTCTAAAAAAAGATAAAGGAAAAAAGAACTTTTATAGTTTTTGTTCCTTACACATAATCCAAATAAATAGTGGAAACGAAAGAAATATTTTACAACTCCCACTTTAATGCGATAGTGTGAGGAAAATAGTTTTCAATCTCAATGATTGAAGTTCTAAAAACACGTTTTTCATTTTATTTTTCTAAGTTTAATTGTCCGTTCTTGAGCTACAAATATAAAAAAAATAAATTATTGGAGTAAAAGTGACAAAAAAATCTCAAAAGTGCTGTCAGAATCTATAAAAAAAAATTAAAAACTCGTCTAATTATTCTTACAATAAAGATAGCTAAAAAGACATCATGTTTCTCCATAAATGATTTTTTTTTCTAGAATATTTTTTTATTAATATATTTAAAAAATAATTTATGAAATAAATTTTATGTAAATAAATATTTTTTTAAATATAGATTAAAGTTAAAATAATTTTTATTTTAAATAAAAATATTATAAAAAGGTTATATGTTAAAAAATAATAACAATATATTAAAATAAATTATTTTACTTCATGAATTAATTATTTTTAGCACTACGTTAACTGTTGAAGTAAATAAAAGTAAAAGCACTATTTTCATTCTTTAACCTATATGTTTGGTGGATCTATCAAAGAAGAAATTATTATTTTTTTCCTTAATTTAAACTACTAAAGTTTTTTTCTCTGTATAAACAGAAATTGAAGTGAGGTTAGGTGGAGAATGATTTAAATATTGTAAATGCTACCAACTAAAATAAATATTGTAATATGAGAGGATAAAATAGTTTTCATTTCTCCACTGCAGCGATTATGTCATTGTCTTTATATATAGGCACAAAATGAAAATCAAAACCACATTCCACTGTAAAGGAACTTCTCAGAGCAGACGCAGGCAAAGATGAGTGCCTCCTCTGACTCCGGTAATGGCCACAACGATAACTCCTTCTTCAACATGCCTACCATCAAGTTTACCAAGCTCTTCATCAATGGAAATTTTGTTCATTCTATATCAGGTTCTTCAATTTCATTTAAAACTAGTTGTTTTCAATTAAAATTAGTAAATATAGTTCCACTATTGTTTACATTACAAGTAAATAATAAAATAATAGACTCTTTGTTTTTAAATAAATAGGTATAGTAATGATTGTTATTACTTTAGGTGTCAGCCTGAGATGTCAAGTTGCATAACAATGACTAACATGAAAATTTTTATATAAAAAAAGTAAATCATGAAATAAAAATCAATTTTAGAAAAATAATAATAATTTTAGAAAAAAATAATAATTAGTTGCTATGACTAAATTAAAGATAATTTTAAAAATTAAAAAAAAATTAGTTTCTAAACTAGTTTCTATTATTGTTAAAAAAATTTAAATTGATATTTAATTAGCTACCAAGTTTATAATCTAAATAACTGGTATTTAAAACCTTGGTAGCTAACTAGATATCAATTTAGAAACAATTTAACAATAATAAAAATTAATTTTAAAAAAAAAAAATTGTTAGTCTTTAAAATGTCTTTAATTTAATCATTATAACAATTAATTATTTTTTTTATATAAAATTGATTTCTATTTCATGATTTTCTTATAGTGTTAATAATAATTATAGGGTTAATAATAAGTAAAAAAATTGAAGTAAAACTGAAAGTTTAAATAAATCTTTCTTTCTTAACTCACTTTAAGTTTCGTTTAGCTCAATTATACGTTTTTTTAAAGAGAGAACCACAAAACCAACGAACTTAATCAACTTAGTTTTTAAAGATGAAAATAAACTAAAAAAACTTAATCTATTTAAACATATTTTAAAATCAAAACGGTGACGAAATTCAAAAATTTCAAAATTGATATAAAACTTAAATAAACACATCTCAGTATTATATTTTTCAATTTAATAAATATTAGAAAAATTAATAAAGAATAAAATAAGTTATTTACTATTATGATTATTATTATTATTAACTTGGTTTGTGATTATTAAAATTGAAATAAAAAAGGGAGGAGATTTGAGACCATAGATCCGAGAACAGAAGAGGTAATTGCAAGCGTGAGTGAGGGAGACAGAGAAGACATTGATGTTGCTGTTGAAGCAGCACGTGAAGCATTTGACAGAGGTCCATGGCCTCGCATGGCTGCCACTGTACGTCATTCTTTTCCCTTCTATCATTTCTGATCCTCTTTAAGAACGACACTGATATGGTAAAACAGGAGAGGGCAAAAATAATGGTGAAATGGGCAGAGCTAATTGAGGAAAACATAGATGAAGCAGCAGCATTAGATACCATGGATGCTGGAAAACTGTACTATTTCAACAAGTTTGCAGAAATTCCTTCAGCAACAAATGCTCTGCGTTACTATGCAGGAGCTGCTGATAAAATTCATGGGAAAGTGTTAAAAATGAATGGGGATTTCCATGCATATACACTGATGGAACCCATTGGTGTTGTGGGACACATAATTCCCTGGAATGCTCCTAGTTTTGCATTTTTCATGAAGGTTAGCCCTTCGTTAGCTGCAGGATGCACCATGGTTCTCAAGCCTGCTGAACAAACTCCTCTCTCTGCTTTGTTTTATGCTCATCTTGCTAAGCTCGTACGTATCATCAAACTTTTACTTCACTTTTATTTCTCCAACCAAAAATGTTCTGAGAAAAATTGTGTTCCTTTCAAAGGCTGGAATCCCAGATGGAGTGCTGAATGTGGTACCTGGATTTGGCCCAACTGCTGGTGCAGCAATAAGCTCACACATGGACATAGATGCGGTGATGATAAGCTGCATGTCAAATATTTGCAGCTATTAATTTCTTTACTGATTTTACTGCTAATTAACTTCAAATTTTTTCCCTTTTGTATTTGGCACCTTTAGGTGAGTTTTACTGGTTCAATTGAAGTGGGGCGTGAAGTGATGCAATCTGCGGCTAGGAGCAATTTGAAACCAGTTTCACTCGAATTAGGAGGCAAGTCTCCTCTCATTATTTTCGATGATGCTGATATAGACAAAGCAGCGGATCTTGCACTCATTGGCATCATGTCTAACAAGGTCAATATTTTTATTTTTTTTTATTACAAAATTTTAAGTAGTTTGTAGTTATTATTAGAGAGCCAAAATCGATTTAGTTATTAATTTCATTTCGATTAGAAATAAAACATTTTAGTATCGTGGATGCAAACCTCACATTATAAATTAATTTTATAAGGTTGAGTTAGGTTTAAAGTTCATTTTCTAATATGATATCAGAGTCATTTAAAATTTATTCTAATGAGAATTTGTTGAACTTATTAGGTCACCAACTTTCCATCAAATCACATATAAATATATATATTTTCAATCACTAATTAACAACTCGATGATATGAGAAATTTGTTCAAAATCACGTATCAAGATTTAAAATTCACTTCCTAATCATTATAGGAATAATATATAAGGATTTTATGATAAAATGAGAGTTCTTTTCTAATAAGAATGACAAATTTACATAGCAAGACTATACTTGGACACACAGTTAATTTTTTAATATATATATATATATATTATAAGTTTTTAAATAATGTGACTACTAACTAATTTATAATTTTGATCTTGCGTACATAATTGAAGGAGCCACATTTATATTTGGAGGCAATGTTTATGCATTTCTAGGTTTTGATTTTCAGGGAGAAGTTTGTGTGGCTAGTTCTCGTGTGTATGTCCAAGAAGGGATCTATAATGAATTTGAAAAGAAGTTGGTGGAGAAGGCAAAAACTTGGGTCGTGGGGGATCCTTTTGATCCCAAATCGCAGCAAGGGCCCCAAGTAAGGATAATATATAGTAGGACCATTTTTTGTACATTAGTTCACAAAAATTTTCCTCATTTTTTTCTAGGAACTATCTAATTAGGAAAATCATTCACTACATTTTTTTCTCAAATAGTAAAAAATATACATTTAACAAACACTTATAATATATCAGCACCATTCTTACAACGATCATGCGTGACTTTAATGAATATTCACAACGATTATTAAGTCTCTTACGTTATTTTCACATGACATCGTTCTTGACAAATAACACAACTAGCATATGTAGTTCAAACATTTGAGTAAACATGCATTCACTTTCTCTTTATTCTCATTTTTCATTGGTTCTTCTGGTTTAACTTGTTCTCTATGTAGGCTGACATGAAGCAATTGAAGAAAATACTTTCCTATATTGAGCATGGAAACAGAGAGGGTGCCACCCTTTTGACAGGAGGTAACAGAGTAGGCAACAAAGGTTACTACATTCAACCCACAATTTTCTCCAATGTAAAGGTGAGATGCAAATTTTATCTCATCTTATAAAATTGAGTTAGGTTTAAATGGATGTATAATTCATCTTATATTATATTATGTTTCCATTTTTCTGATAAAAAAGTTATGTAGGAGGAGATGGTTATAGCACAAGAGGAAATATTTGGCCCTGTATTGGCGTTGATGAAGTTCAAGTAAGTCACAATTGAATTATATAACATTGAATTATTTATGGTAGAAAAAGAAAAAAGTTGGTGGATTTGTTGTTGAAGATTGAATGGTGTAAAAAACAGGAGAATGGAGGAAGCAATTAAAAGTGGGAACAATAGCAAGTACGGTTTAGCAGCAGGTATTATGACGAAGAATATAGATACTGCAAACACCATGTCAAGATCCATTCGTGCAGGCGTTGTTTGGATTAACTGCTATTTTGTTTTGGGGAGTGACGTTCCTTTTGGAGGGTACAAGATGAGTGGATTTGGAAAAGACTCGGGATTGGAGGCCCTTCATAAATACTTGCAAACTAAATCTGTTGTTACTCCTATTTACAATTCTCCTTGGCTTTGAATTATTTACTTCACTTCGGACTTCTTTCTTTCTTTTTTGTTTTAAAAATACTTTCTCTCTTGTATTATTATTATTATTATTAATACTTCCTTTTATTATTTTAGCTACAACACCTCTTTAAAATTAAGGGAAAATAATAGACTATTTGAAAATAATTTCGTATTTAATTTCAACACAAAAAAGTAATCTATAGTTGTTCTAGTCAATAGAAATGTCTCTTTATTAGAGCGTACAATTAAGTCAAAAAGAATGATTTCTAATCCTATAATATTTTCTTTCTCTTATATAGGATAGTGTTCTTTTTCTTTGTATTTGTATTTGATCTTATTATTGACTTAATTCAATAATATTTGGTCTTTATACACATGATCGGATTCGTCCATGAAGTTACAATAAGCATATAAATGAACTCTTACATTACATGATATAGTTTAAATGCTTGTATATATTTTATTATAATGATAATGATAAAATATCAAATATAAAGTATGATTTCATTATATTTTTGTTTACATTTGCAGAACATATAAGTTTGTTTTCATTCGTTTTGAAATAAAAAATATAAACTAAACAAAATTCTTTTTTGTGGTTGAGTTTAGGTTAGTTATATTATTTTATTGTTAAATTTTAATTAGAAGATGTATTCAATTTTATTTTTTTCTTGTGATAATATAATGTTATATCCTAATAAACAATTTCATTCTTTCTTTTGGTATAACGTCTATAGTACTAACTTATTTATTTACACACGTTAGCAATAATAATAATTAAATAATTAATTTTGGATTAGAAATGTCAAACAACAAATTAAATCAAACCGATTTGAAAAAAAAAACAAATTAATTAAAAAATAATTATTTTAATCTATTATCAAATTTTTTTCCTTTGTTTTCAACCATACGTTCAGTTATACATACGCACTGGTAATTATTTATATTTACGAAAATCATCTAACATAAAAATTATAATTCTTTTCGCTAACACTTTTTACATGTATACGTTGTCAACACTATTATTTAACGGTTAGCAGCCACGGTATTAAAATAATTAAAAAAATACTAAAGAAAATAATTTGTGAGTTAATCAATGAAATAAAAATCAAACTTTACATATTTTATAAGAAGAGTAGTATATTTTCCCTTTAAATTTGTCAATGTTTTTCATATTCGTGTGGTGTCGCATTTATGTATCATGTCATTAGTATTTACTAAATAAAATTAACTTAGTCTACATCTGGATCCACGTCAAAGTTTTCTATTGCCATTGAGGTGAAATATTCCCTGATCTAAATCCGAAAAGTGGGTGTAAATAAACTAAGAATTTTTTTAAAAAAATATATATAATTTCAATTTACTTTTTTACTTAAAAACGATCAAATCTTTTTCTCATATGAATCATAAAAAATAATTATGATCAATCATATTTATTCAAAATCACATTTTTTAAAAACGGATCCATTATATGGATGGGCTTAATAGGCTACCCGATATTCTGATATTTATGGGCCGAACACAGAAATTCTTTGACAATTGCTTCTTGCACCACGGAAAAGATGAAACTTTCCTTAACAAAAATTTCCGAAATATGTGTTCCAGATTTTTCTTCTGGAACGAAATTTTATATTACGGATTTTTTTATTCGGAATGAGTTTTTCATTTTTGTTTCTGGATTTTCATTTCCGAAACACAATAATTTCTTTTCCAGATTTTTTTTTTCTGGAATGTATTATTTTTTAATTCTGGATTTTTTTTCCAAAATAGAATTTTAATTTTTGTTTCCGGATTTTTATTTCCAGAACTCAATAATCATTTCTGGATTTATTTTTCCAGAATATATTATTTTCAATTCCGAATTTTTATTTCCAGAATTAAGGGCATTTTTGGAAATTAAAAAAATATGTTGGGTGCAGGTTAAAAATAATTGGGTGTAGGAAGCATTTGCCAAAATTCTTTTATTAAATATTAGGGTATTTTTTGGTGCATTCTTACATTTTTCTTCTTGCATCCTATATTTTTTTTTTCAATACCAGAATTATCTTTAATAATTTTGAATGATTCCAGAATAAGGATTCCAGTAAAAGGTATTTTTAGAATAGTAGTTTCGTAAGCATAAGTATGTTTTCAGAATACGAAATTTAGAAGGTAAAAAATCATTATGAAATATTGTTTTTGAAACACATTTTTTAATTTTTAAAATGATAAATTCAGAATTTATAAAATGTGTTCTGAAAAGTATGTACTGAAAATATTTAAAAAAGAATAATCTGAAAATCATTTTTAAAAAGGATAAAATGATCTTTCCCAAAAATGATGGGGTACAGGAAGTCATTTGTTGGGGGTGCGGATAGAAACCCCCTAAATATTAACACAAACATTCTGTAATTTAATCATTTTTAAAATAAAATAATAGACTAACATAATTTTAATGTCTTAATATTTTGTATTTCTATGTAAACAGTGTACGAACTCTCGTAATTTAAAGATAAAAAGATTCGTGTTTTCTCTTTCTATAAATCCTTACTACTAAATTATTGGAGTTTTCTTAATGGATCTTTATTTTATAAATTCTCTGTAATTGGATCCCTAAAGTAAGACTCCATCGCTAAACTGTCAACTTAAAAAATATTATTAAGAATTTAGCAGTATACAGACTTATTTTAAACTTTTATTTTTTTATTTTTTATTTAAATGATCAAATAACCCTAGTAAAAAATAGTAAAAAGACTGATTATATTACCCTTTCCCTTGTTGACAGTTTACTTATATTTTTATCTAGGAATGTTCAGTGCTCATTTTATCTTATTAACTTAATCTTCCTTTTTTTCATTAACTTAATCTAACTTGAAGTTAATGTTAGATGTTCAGTATTAAAAGAAAAATTCAACGTATCTTGAAAAGGAGTTCAAAATATACTTTATATTGCCCCATTTGACCTACTGTCTCATTGTCTTTTTGAAATTAAACCATTTTTAAATAGTTATTATATAATGATGAAAGTTTAAACTGTTTTATCAGTAATAAAAAATAAAAAAATTAATAAATGGGAATCACTTTAGTGGTGGTCCAACCCTTATACATAATTAACATTACCATTTTCTTAGCTAGAGTCGCCTACCAAAATGCAAAAAAATATTAATGGATCATCTTCATACCGTCCAAAGGATTCAGAACCCAATTTAAGTAAGGAAAGGGATCATAACTAGACTTTCCGTAAATCCAAGACCAAACTTTTACTTGCGCCAAAACAGATACTTTTACCGTGTATCTGTCACTCTCCTATTAAAGATGATAGAGTTCCTATATTTCCAAATTTCGCTCACCCAAATAACATCCTCTGAAGTAGAAGCCTTATAATTAAAACTATTTACATTACAGTATAAAATACATTAATGTTGTACTTGTTTTATTATATAGTGTAAACTCATATATTATATTATATTAACAAGTTTAAAATTCGTTGTAGATGCAATTCGTATATATCCAAACAATTGCTAACAAAATTCGAGGTGAAATAAAATTAAGTTAAAATTGTCCTAATACGTAGTATTAACACCTTAATTTATTTATTTTCTTGGTCCAAGCCTTTTTCACTCATTCTCAAAGGAAGTCCCAATCATGGGCAATCATTTGGTAAGCTTTTAATTGACATTATTTCAGCTGTCAAAAAGGTTGTCGAAGACTTCAGATCAGAAAATTAACCACAAAAAGCGTTCGGCCAAATACGTATTAATTTTTTAAAAATAATGAAAACATCATTTGTGTTTTCTACATGTAGCTTACGTTACTTTTTCTATGGAGTGTGTTTCCTTCGTTATGGGGTTACGCGTCTACTTTTTCATGTTCTCTTTCTTTTGTTTTTCTTCTTACCACTTTGCAAGAGAAAATTTAATATTTGATTGGGATACCATAGTTTAGCACCTCTCCAATAAAGTAATACCTAATTGATAATTATTAAATTAACATTTTTTAATTTAAAATACTAATGATACGTGTATAAGATATTACCTGAGATTTGTTGTACTTCGATTGATGTGTCAGTGATTCTTGTCTTTTCCTTCGAGTCTCCTTTCATAAATATTGATGTTTGTTCAAGGGTGACCTAAAAAAGGTAATTCGACGATCAAGTAAATAATATGTAAAGAGTGTATATTAGTAATTGATTAAAAGTGTGGTCCCTGATTTGTAGAGATGTATATTGGGATATCTGAAGAATATTTGCACCAGTATTAAGCTGATTTGTCTGAGATAATTCTTGCATATTTCGATATATGAATTATGACTCATTAAGTGATATTGTAGGTGTCGTTACTATCATTTATTGTATGCTTCAACCGGTCTTACCAAAGACGAGATCGACTTGTTTGATACCGACATATATATATATTATTAAATTTAAGTTGAAAGCCGATGTTTTATTTTATTTTTTTATGGTTTTAGGGTTTTATAAAGTAAAAGTAGTGGAACTCATGTTGAGTTCAACTTTTTTTTTATTCATTGTGTGCTAAATTTGATAGTACCCCTTAGTTATAATGTGGTGTATCCCCCATTCCTGAAATGGAGATGCATTGCATGTTACCAGCACACTCCATTACTAACAAACCAAAATTCCAACTTCAATTAGAGAAAGTGAAGTTGATTTTTTTGATTGAAATAATGTTAAGTCGTTTATGGTGTATATTAAAACGCTTATCTTTACCAACATTAGTTCAAGCAATTGGTCTAAAACTGGAATTTGAGTTATGTCTTTTGGTTATAGAATAAAGAAAAATAAGGAAGGAATCGAATGAAACAGCCCAAAAAAGTTCCTATCTAGTAAAAGTATAACACGCGTCTTTCTTCTTATTTAGGGTGAAAGTTTCTCTTCTCTTTCATTTTCTTTTTCCAAATCCATCACAATACCACATGTCACACAACAATAAATGTGACTTCTAAAATAAAACTGTGCCTGAACAATCTCCACCAAATTCATTACCCTACTTACTTGGTTAAAGATTTTAAGAGTTCTTAAGTTCCATATAAAGAGAGCTCAAGACAAGAACAATAGACATAAAGTTACTTACAGTTTCGTAGTTAGTTGAGTAGTGGTATCCAAATTAGGTATCATGACAACTAATTACTAGTTAAATGACTTTATAAATCATCATGAAGTTAGCACTTCTCATTTTTTTTTATAGAAAATTGTGATTATTATTTTCTGTATTTTTTCTATATGAAGAAGGTCTTAAGTTCTTTTAATTATAGAGCTTCTTCTAATTTGAGATTCTTTGAACTTAGTACTTCTTAGTATTTTATGCAATAAATTTAGATGATTTAATGGAGTAACTTGCTTTGAGAGTCATATACTCAACTTGTTAATTATATTTTAAATTTTTTAACTTGTTATTGTCTTATTAAAATAATTTGTAAAGTTGATAATTTTAAGAAATTTAAAGTATTATTTTTATTATTAAAAAATAAAAGGAAAATAGATGTGTAGTTATAAACTAAAGAAACTAGGAAAATGGGTTAACATAATAAGTAACAAACATGACATATAAGTAGGTTTGAACCTATAAATGAACGTGGGTTGATTTTGCTCTTCTTGTTACCCACCTTTATTTTCTTTTCAAATAAATTATTTATATAATTTAAAAATACAATTATAAATAATACTTTAATTCAAACATCAAGACAAAGGCAAATCATTCCCTAACTAAATTACCTTTTAATAAACTGTTCATTTTAAATTTATTATTTTACTATATATCGTTGTCTAGGTTACTGTGATTATTAATTTTTTGACTTATTTTTTCAAATTTATGTAGAAATAAGAATTTAGTTAAATTTAGAAATAAAATAGTGGAAAATATTTTTGTAAAGTTTTGATTTGAGAGTGTAATGGGTGGAAGAGCGCGTAGAAAAGGCGGTGACGCGTGGGTCCCAATACGACAGTTTGAGATGGTGTCGTTTTGCGTCCGTAGGGACAGGTTTAATCCCAAACGCGAGAGTCCACAGTAGTGTGATGTGGACGCGCATCACGTCACGTTATGGAACATGAAAGTGGGATTCAATCTAAAGTGAAGGACAAAATCACTCACACTCCTCCTTCTACCTTAGCTGTCATTCAATCTCCTCTTAATCCATTCAAAACATTTTTTCACTTTTTCATAATTATTTTTAAATTTATACCCACTATTATTTCCATTGGTTAACAATCTAATTTCTTTTACCTTCATCATATATATTCAATTTTCATTTTTAAATTTACAATTAATTAATTTTGTGTTATTGAGTAGAAAATGTAGAAAGATGGATATGATATTTTTTTATACACCGCTAATAAATAAATATATTAACCTATATTATTCACAGTATCATTTAGGAAAGAAGCAATCATAACTACAATTTAATTATTAAAGAAAAAGGGGTAAAATAAATATAAATAAGAGATTTTGTGTTCTTGAAACGTTAGCCCATACAATATTGAATGTTCTATCTTAGAGTCTTCGTATCTCTTTATCCCGTGCTTTTTATTTTATTTGTGATATTTTATTACTATTTTTTAAATCATAAGTAGAATAATTAGTATAATTTTAAATAAGAATGTTAATTTTGCATTAAGATTATGTTATTTTATTATTATATTATGAATTGAAAATAATAACACATAACTCATATATTGAGTATGACCACTAGATATTAACACATAACTCATAACTCATAATTCAAGACGAAAAACATATTCATTCATATAATAACTCTGAAGTTTTTAGGATAATTCCTTACACTTATTATCACTAACAAAATGTACAAATTTTCATAAACTTATCACTTATAATATTCTTATCTCTGCTTAATTTAGAAATTAATAAAATATAAATATCTCATTTTATTAATGAAGTTGGTACTAATATATCATATTTATCAATAAAAATATTATAATAAGAAATTACTCTTATTACTAAAACAAATATTTTACATGTTTGAACATAAATGCATCTAATAAAAAAAATCATAAGCATAATCAATAAAAATATATAATTAAAATATATTTTTTTTAAAAATTGTCTCACCATAATTTTCACTTTAATTAAAAAAAATTCACTTAAAAATATGTAAATTTAGTATATTAACATTTTCTCAAAATTCAAATAAACCTTTGCGCTCAAATCTAACATGTAATATAACTAAATTTCCACTTATTAACACAATCAAAATCCAAGTTTTATTGTCCAGTCAAAATAAAAATATGTCAACTATCAATATTCGACCACAAACAACATAGTTCCACACTTGAAATTAAAAGTCAATTCAATAATTTATTATCATCTTAAATAGAATCCAAACAATATTTAACATTAAGCTAAAATAACCATCAATAATCAAACTTCCGCGTATTTTAAAACATCAACATGCATTTAATATAAACCCAAACTTAATTGGAGATTAAAACCAATTAATTTTTTACTACTACATACACTAAATTATTTTTACATGTTTCTACATGAGACGTCCATAATTACAATAGAAGGAAAATTGAAATCAATTCATATAAATCACAAATTTTCATTAATGACAAGAAATGGAATAACTTCCTTTGCCTATAAAAAAATTTGGGATGTTAGAAATATGAAAAGGAACATTGAGCTAAGATACCATTCACTTTTACGAGTTTAATACTTTTGAATTTAATCAAGAAAGCATTTTAAATAGAAACATTTTTTTTGGAAACCATGAATAAAAATAATCTAATCTACTAGATCTCTCATATCCCTGAATGATTATTTTCTTAATGAGAAAGACAGAGATTTAAAGAAAAAATGTTAAAATATAACTTGCTTCAATTTGTTTCCAAGTTAAATTTATATTTATTTAAGAAAGTGAAGGAAAAATTTAACATTATGTTTGAATTCATTTGTAAAATGAAGCACGAATGCCCATTAATCATTTGTGTTTGGTTTCGATTGGTTGATTTGTGAGGAAGAGAAGGCGTTAAAAAAGACATAAGAGTGATTATCTCATCCAAATAAATAAGAGAATAGACGTAATAGCAATGTACATATCACATTTATAACATTACCACATTATCCTTGTCTAATTTACTTTTTTCACTTGACTCTCACAATGCTCTCATTATGACATGCTTGTGGTGAACACTAAAAAAATAAAATAATAACTAATGTAATTTTTTATATACTAGAAAAACATATCACGTACTAATTCTTGTTCTTTTTATTACAAAATCGTTTTAATCAAACATAATTTTTAATGAACTAAAAATACACAAAATATCCCATATTTCAATTTTAGTTTTTTATAAAAAAATAAAGATATATTTATAATTTTACAATTTTAACATTTAAAAAAAAATAAAAATTTGATCACTATCATCACAAATTTCAATAAACCTTTTCTACAAATTTATTCTATACAACTCAATCCAGATAACATATTTTTTTCACACTTTTCTTTTAAATCACTCTAAATTTACTCTCTTAAATCTTCATACATTCTTTTCCAATCCAAGTATAAATTTAATTCTTGAAAACGTGGAGAAGAAAAATTAAGAATGGAAGAATGTACTCTTTAACTTTTGGAAAGGAAAATAATAAGAGTTATGATCATATTTTCCCTTAGGACCCCAAGTTTGACAAGTTCACCTTCACTTTTACTTTATTTCATCTCTGTCAGTGCTTTTTTTTAGTTCAACAAAATTCCAACTTAACTATCTCACTCTTCCTATTTACACACAAAAAAACTAATTCCGTACATCCTGAAAGCCTGATTAAACGCAATAAAAAAACAAGAATCAGTCGGTGATATAAATATCCGAAATTTGAAACAGTATCATGTTTCAAATTATAACATAAAGTGAATAACCAATAAAACGTATTTGTGATTTATTGAAAAATCTAAATACATGATAACAGTTTAATATCTTAACGAATGGAAATCCTTATATGTTTTCTATACTAAACATTGACGTTTTTTAGCATTTATGTTGTAGATTTTACTGATGATTAATCTATATAGTTTTTCTATATATTTGTATTAGTAAGAGTGAAATGAATTGTCTGTTAGTCTTTGTAATATTTATTATGAAGTGGACTTTAAGCCTAACTCAACCTCATAAAACCGGCTTATAGAGTTGAGGTTTGCACCCACTTATATACCCTCACGTCAACAAATACTCGCTAGGATAGGCTCGAAATGACTCTGATACCATCTTACAAAGTGGATTTTAAGCCTAACTCAACCCCATAAAACCGGCTCATAGGGTTGAGGTTTGCACCCACTTATATACTATGAAAGGCTCTAATCTCTAGTAGATGTGGAATCTCCAACAATATTTACTGCATAATTTTATTGGTATTAATTAATTTTAAACTAAAATATTTGTAATTAATTAAAATAGGGAATGATTATAATGAAAATAAATAGTGAAAGAGAAAGAAGAATATTAAATACAAGTATACTCGAGGTTCAACATCTGATTAAGACGATTGACAATCGAAACCATTATACTTAAAAAGAGAGAGTAGAGAGTTAACGAGACTAATCAATATATTTTTAATTATGATCAAAATTCTTAATAAGGCTTATTAACAAAATGTTTATAATAATTATATAATAGACATAGATTTCAAAAATCAATTACGTTATTATTTAGTACTAATAATACCAAATGTCGAACATCGAAATCTTATTTAATCGTTAGAAAGCGTTTATTTTACATTTATCATCTGAGTCTGAAGTTCACGAAAACTAAAAATAGAAAAATAAGAAAAATATAACGAAAGAAAATTATACCAAACGACTAGGAAAAAAAAAATTATTTCCTTGATTTCAATCCCTTTTTTCTTCCTTGATTTCAATCCCATTTTGAAAAGATATAAGTTTAGAAAAATAAGTGAAATTAGTCCCACAGTATTTGAGGGGGAGGGGGGAGACATTTTTGAATGCAAACTAAGAAAGCGTAATTATTTTGAGGTGAAGAAATAATAGAATTGCACGGTGCAGATATAAAAAGGTAAAGAAAGTAATGGCAATGAATTTAAAGGATCCATTCGGTCCCTTCTTCCTCCTTCAGGTTACACGTTTAGGTAGTTAACAGGTTGTGACAGCACCAAACACCAAACACTCCCCAAACAAATTACTGCACCCCAGTGTCTGCCAACATCAACAACCAAACATAAATACTTGGATAAATAAATAAATCCATTGGATTGCTCGCCCACTCATAATCATGCTAACACTGTTCCAATTATCAAACTTAATTACTTTAAAACTACAGTTAACTCATTATTGTTTTAAATGTTATTAGGAGTAACACAGCTGGCAGAGTACGTGTCTACACCACCGATAAATTATTTTCCTCATATTTGCGTTTTCAGATATAACACAGTAAACGGGGAAACTGAGAGTGTAAAATTGAAGTGAATAATTAAAAAACATAAACGGGGAAGAGAGAATCTGGTATGGTTTGAGCTGTTTATAGCTGTCCCTTGGATGAATTATTCGTGTCACCCTCTCTCTTTCTCTCTATAAGCCCCAGCCACCGAGTTCAAAAATCCCTTGGACAAACCCTTTTCTTTCTTCTCTCTGCATCTTTCTTAGATCTTCTTCTTCAACAACAACAACAACACTTGGTGTGTGTGGCATGACTCATCTGAGATGAAGAAGAAAGAAGCACACTCCTCCAATCTCACATTCCTCCTCGTTGCCTTGTTCTTGGTCACACTCTTTGTACGTGCCAATGGTTCCCCTCTCACGCTCACCCACCCACGCCACGTTCTCTCCTACAGGGACGAGTTTGGCGACAGAGGTGAGAATGTGAGCGTAGACCCTTCCCTTGTTTTCCAAAATAACCGTCTCAGAGACGCTTACATTGCCTTGCAAGCTTGGAAGCTAGCCATTTTATCTGATCCCCAAAACCAGACAACCGACTGGGTAGGATCCCAAGTTTGTACCTACACCGGAGTTTACTGTGCACCCGCGCTCGACAACCCCTCCATCCAAACGGTGGCCGGCATTGATCTCAACCATCGCGACATTGCCGGCTACTTACCGGAGGAGCTCGGTTTGCTCGTAGATCTTGCACTCTTCCACATCAACTCCAACAGATTCTGCGGCACTGTGCCCCACACCTTCCACAAGTTGATTCTCCTCCACGAGCTGGATCTCAGTAACAACCGCTTCGCCGGGAGCTTCCCCGAGGTGGTTCTGCACCTTCCTTCGCTCAAGTTCTTGGATCTCAGGTTCAACGAATTCGAAGGAACTGTGCCCAGGGAATTGTTTGATAAAGATCTCGACGCCATTTTCATCAACGACAATCGTTTCGTCTTTGATCTTCCCGACAACTTCGGCAACTCCCCCGTCTCTGTCATCGTCCTCGCCAACAATAGGTTCCATGGTTGCATTCCGCACAGCCTCGGCAACATGTCCAACCTCAACGAGATCATTCTCATGAACAACGAATTCCGCTCCTGCTTGCCCTCCGAGATAGGCTTGCTGAAGAACCTCACGGTGTTTGACGTCAGCTTTAACCAACTTCTTGGTCCCTTACCCAAGGCCGTCGGAAACGCCGTCAGCTTGGAGCAGCTCAACGTGGCCCACAACTTGCTCTCCGGTCAAATTCCTCCTAGTATTTGTATGTTGCCTCATCTCCTCAACTTCACTTACTCCTCTAACTTCTTCACCGGCGAACCTCCCGCCTGCCTCGCCTTGCCGGCGTTTGACGATAGACTCAACTGCTTGCCGGCGAGGCCCGTTCAGAGGCCTCCGGCGCAATGCCAGGCTTTCTTGTCTAAGCCTGTCGATTGTAACTCCTTTAACTGCAAACCGTTTGTTCCTTCACCAACATCACCTTCACCTGTAACTCCTTCACCTCCATCACCTGGTACACCTTCACCTATAACTCCTTCGCCGTTACCTTCGCCTTCATCGCCACCTTCACCTGTAACTCCTTCACCCCCATCACCTGGGACACCTTCACCCGGAACTCCTTCTCCTTCACCTCCATCACCTGGGACTCCTTCGCATCCATCACCTGGGACACCTTCACCTGTAACTCCTTCGCCTTCATCGCCTCCTTCACCTGCTACTCCTTCACCATTACCTCCACCTACAACACCTTCACCACTGCCTACACCTCCGGCGCCTGCAACACATCCTTCGCCACCGAACCCACTGGTACCTACACCTCCTTCGGAACCACCGGTGGTGGGACATTCCCCTCCACCAGGACCGGTGGCACCTTCCCCACAACCACCCGTTCATACTCCTCCTTCTCCAGTGTATTTGCCACCACCACATTCTTCCCCTGCTCCACCTGTCTACTCTCCACAGCCTCCAACACCTTCACATTTGCCGCCTCCGTCATATACTCCACCTTCTCCTTCTCCTTCTCCAATGCCACCTTCACCTACTCCAACGCCACCCTATGTTGCCCACCCTCCGCCGCCAACGGCTCCAACATTCCCGACACCACCACCTTCACATGATTACGGCTCATCGCCACCTCCAACACCTCATCACTCACCCTCACCTCATGCATATCCTTATTTATCACCCCCACCACCTTCTCCTGTTCATTTTCCACCTCCACCACCTTGTACAGAACTTCCTCCACCCCCTCCTCAATCAACACCTTCTCCCACACCTTACCTTCCACCACCATCCCCATCTCACACACCTTATCACCCACCACCATCCCCTTCTAACACTCCTTATCACCCATCACCATCACCATCCCATTCTCCCCCTCCACCTCCACCACTTCAATACAGTTCGCCGCCGCCGCCGGCATCGCCGCCACCCGTTTCTCCACCGCCACCTGTTGTGTACCAAAACCCACCACCTGCCCCTGTATATGAAGGGCCATTGCCACCCATCGTTGGACTCCCATACGCATCGCCTCCACCACCACCCTTTTATTGATTCTTTTGAGGACTTTTTTCCTCTACCAGCAACAAGAGTCACGCTTTTTTTTATTTTAATGCGGCCGTTTCTTCTGTGGAGATATATCCCTCCAATGTCATGCGACTCTCGTCGCTTACGAAGGAAACTTCTTACGAGACAAGCACAAGATTTAGGGAAACAGCTTTTTGTTCTTTATATTTATCGATAAAAGAACCAAAGAAGACGTTGCGGCAAAACGGGGTTTATAAGAGGAGAAATTCTCTCTCCTTATTAACTTGAATTGTTATGAATATTGCAGTTGAGAAATAAGAATGGCAGAGAAAGTGTAGGTTGCAGAGCAAATGTATGTATAGGGATGAATGGGAGAGCTTAAGTTATGGCTGCAAAGGCAGTAGCAGTTGCGCTTTCTGCCGCCGCCGATGGTTACTACTGTATTGTTATTGTCTCTATTAAATCATACTACTTTTTTTTTTATATAAATTTTGCCAATTAAGTTGATTTTCTAAATTCGCTTTCTCTTATCTGAGTCTTAAATCTGTTGCGGTCATGAGATCATTGAATTGAATGTTTTTAATTAGACTGTCAATATCAATCTTCATTAATGAATAATGATAACGATACCATTATGTTATGAAAATTTATGCTGCTTATAACCAAACATCTTAATGATAAGCGTTTGATATAAATATTCCCTTTTCCTCCATCGCCCTTTATGCTTTTTTCTCTTCCACCATTGAGAGTGATTATGAATCTAACCTGTTTTTGTACATTCCAGCATTGTTTAAGAGCTTTCACTTTCAACTTCATTAGTGTTGGTGTTGTTTAAGAACAATGTAGCATATTGTTCTTAAGGAACAGTCCCCAATCGCCCACGGAGGCCACCATGAGAGAACACAGGTCCCAATCCAGATTCCGGTGGTGGGGCAAATAGTTAGTGAATCCCAAGAACCATTAAAGAGCTAGGGTCAATGTATTTAATGAAAGAAATCCTTTCTAAATTTGTTTGATTAAAAGAATAGGAGTATTGTTAAGGGAACAAACTCCACGTGCAAACCTTCTTGGTTTTGAGATTTGAATTCAAATTTGCACACCATCTTCAGCATTGGATCGTGAACATCAAAACTGGAAGCTCAACAACTGCCCAAAAACTCTTCTTTTTCTCATCCAAGGCATTGGGGCACGCCAATGCAACCTTGTCGGTCATCAATGGTCACTCTGTGTCTACTTCCTGAGGCTATCTGTTGCTTTTCCTTTTAAAGTTTTATCCGTTACATTATAAATTATAATCAAGTTACGAAAAAAATGGTAAAATTCACACATATATACATAATAGTAAAGTAATAAAATCGAAGTCATGCATCAGTTGCATGTGTTTGGGATGTGTCCAAACTGGGATCAATGCTTGCTTCTTGCTAAGTTCCTTCGGAGAATAAAATTAGCACAACGTCACCCAGTTTTCACGTGAACCTTTTTCCACTTTCCATTGTGCCTTGTGGTATATCTTTGTTCCTTTGTTTTTACTTGCAGCAGAATCACGAAAATGAACAGAATAAAGCAACGTTTCCTTCAAATTAGGGAAAAGGAGAAGTGGAATCTACAAACAATGTTTGCACGTAAGAGAACAACGTGCTTACTCTGTTGGTATCTGCGCTCTAACACATACACACACATAGAAAAATAGTCCATGGATTAGTAAAAGGATTTTGGACATTCATCTAATTGCAGATTTTTATGAATGGTAAATCTTAAATTAACATTTGCTGTCACCAATATATAGGAATTCTTAAAGCACTGGATAATTTTTTGATTCAATAATTTGATCATAAATTTTACGGTTAGAAGAGAAGGTGATATGATATCAATCATTGAGATTGGATTCACTGGATCCTTTTTGGAGGACACAGCATTATTGTATTCAGTAATTAATGCATGTACCATACGATAGGTAAAACCGTGAAAAGCATTTAATAATTTGGATATGGTCTGCATAGAGAGATGAGTAGGGTGGGTCATTTTTCTGAATAACAAATAGCATAGCAAGCAATATGAAAGTTCCATACACCTTTCTAGCTTTAAACATTTTAATTGTCCCTTCGTATTGGGGTTGAGAAAGAAAACATAGAAGCATGGACCTTTTGCATAAACTTGCTAGGTACCCTTGGATTAAAGGAAATTTGGAAAAGATACAAGGGAAGCAGGGCATATCCCACCTTCAAAGGGACAGTGGCCTTTATTGTGTGAGGGTCCCTCCGTACATAAATATTCACATGGCTTCTTGTAAGGGCTTCAGACACCCAACATGCAATCATGATAATCAAAAGATTGATGTTCCAAGTTGCCTTACTTTCCCTATTAATCTATTAATTACCTCTACTGGATCCGACATAACTACCATTCAGTTAAGCCTCTAAAACCAAACTACAGCTTTTAGTTACAGAATCACATTTTTCTTTTATAATAATCAGGAGTTACAATCAATCTCACACTGTTAATCAACTTTTTAAGTGAACTGCTATTTTCAATTGCAATTTGATGTTTAAGTTGGTGATCAAATTTCATATACCTTGTAGCCAAGAAAAAAAGATGATTCTAGTTAGAGTATACAGCTAAATACATGAATTCCTACTCAAATTGTTATTTATCTCTTTTAATAAATGTTAAAAAAATTATTTATTTAGTCTTGTTTTTAATTTTTTTTACAGTATTAAACATTATCCTACCATTAAGACTAATCTCCAGAATCATCACCTCTTTAATAAAAGAGATTTATCATTAATAGGTTTTATCTCAAGATCGGTATCTGAACTACTTACGTCAAATAATCAGATTTAGCCCATGAGAACACAGTCCCTTAGCTTTAGACAAATACCAATAAAACTAAATATAAATTTTTTATCGTAATAAAATTGATTCACATTCATAACATCATAATACATTTATTAAAGAAAGCGACTTTAGACTCTTGTTGGGATTGTTAGCATATAAATAGAGATGGAGAATGTTTTGAAGAGTGGTTTGGTAGTTGAATCAATAAAGAAATATAGTTTAAGATAAATACAAGTATTTAATGTGTGCATAATTATTTGGACTACGTTTATATCACAAATACCTAACATTTTTCAGTGCATTCCTTTTTTCTAAGCACTAAAGATAGAAAAAAAAATGTAGACAGGCTTATTTAATTCTTATCACGTTGGCACGAGTAATAAAAAGAAAAGATAAAAAATGGATAAAAATAGAAAAAGGGCAACATAAGTGTTTAACGATTATTAACCACAAAAACATGGATACATTTGATGATTATCCTCGTCACTGCACCGTCATTGCTATTTCTATTCCATCATTCTATCATATTCTTATCTTATTCTATCAATTTTAAAGGAAAAAAAACACAGTGCATGTGGAAAAAAATAGTCACTCATCTTGGTCTACAATAAAAAAAAAGCCATTTCAAAAGCACGCCATTAATGGATCTTTGATTGGGTTGATGTCAAGCCCGTTACTTTTCATTGGAGGGTGTTTCTTTCTGTACCTCTACATTTTTCTTCTTGCACTTCTATGTTATTTGAAATATCCAAATTATTCTTGATAATTTTGAGTGATTCTGGGATAAAGAATATTTTGTAAGGAAAAAATGTTTCTAAAATAAAAAATCCAAAAAACAAAAAAACCATTTAAAAAAATTATTTTTTAAACACATTTTTTTGACTTCCAGAATAATAAATCAAAAATTCATAAAATGTGTTCAGAAGATATTTGACAAAGAGAAATCTATAAGTCATTTTTAAAATGGGTAAAACAGTCTTTTTAAAAAATGATAAGGTGTAGGGAGAAGTTTGTTAGGGTACACGAAGAAATTACGAATCCTGGACATGAATCAATATCGGCTTGATGGATAACTGGTGAGCCTGTTATGTGTTCATATGAGAATTTCACTCGCTAGTATTTCAACATAAAACCATAACACACCTGTGTTCTTCACAAAAGAAAATAAAAATAATATATATAATAAAAATAAAAATACAAAATGAAAAAAAATGCAAAATATTTTTGTCCACCCATATAACTTCTTAGAGTGATGATATCTTAACACCACAAACAATAAAAACACCCACTTCACCAACTAATAAAATAATATTTTAATTATATCTAATTTATTTTTTAATTTTAAATATTATTATATTATTATAATATGGTGTCAAATATATGTTTTTACTTGTGAAAGAAATCTTTTCCAACCATAAAAATCTTTTCCAACTTCTTAATGTTCTCTCTTCTTCATTCACACTTATAAAAAGGATAAAAACTCAACTTTATTATTGTTTCAATTTAGGGTTTTCTTTTTGAAAAAATCTAAGAGGCCTAGTCAAAGTATTCAAAAAGTAAGTTTGTCCTTATTGTGGGTTTATGTCAGGGTTTTTATCCACTTTTGTACAATGCGAGTAGTTTTTGTTAACGTATGATCTATTTTAAATTTATATTAAATTAATTTGAGATATAAGATCTTTTTAATTTGACATATTAAATATTAAAATCAAATGTACAAATAAAATATAAAATGTGAGAAACTGAAAAAATATACAACTAACGATAAAAATTGTAATCTAAAATTGTTGAAAGAATGTTTTCACCAAAATACAATAAAAAAAATGTATATAAGTAGAGAGAACATAGAAAGTATAAATTGAGTGAGTTCATACAGAGAAAACGATTTTATTTTAAAATTAGAAGTATATTCTACTCTATAATATATATAAAAAAAATTGCAGCTTTTCTAATTTAAAATTAAATTAAAGAATCACGAGAAGATAATATAAATGTTAGAGAAATGAATATTTTATTCTATCAAATTATGCTTATACACTCATAACACAATATTATCCTAATCCAAATGTCTTTATAAAAAGTTTTACCTTTCGACCACAGTGACCCGTCATAATCACAAAATAAATTTTCTCATGACAGAAACGATAATAATTGAAGAGTCTTTATTAAAATCTGTTAATTAAAAAGAATGTTTATTTTAATTATAACAATTATAATTTTCTTAATAACTCAGAGGTTAATTATGTGCATGATTAAAGAATATTTAAGATATTTTATTAATCTTTGCTTTGTTCCTATTTGATCGAAAATAGAAAAAAGGGAAAGGCAAAACACTCAGAAAAAGTATTCTTGGTTAAGTGATTTTTCTTTTTATCTTTTTCTTCTTTTGTTAGAAAGTGGTTTTCCCTTTTAAGATCATATCCATCTTTTAATGAAAGGGATGGAAAAAACACCCAAAACCCAAAATAAAATAAGATTAAACACAAATTTACCTACAAAATAACTTTTCTTACTTGAAAATAACTTATCATACAATAAAGAGTACCATAATATCTCCTAAATTTCTAAAATATACAAAAATTATATAAACTGAATATAAATTTATAAATCAAAGAATTACTATTATATTCACTTAATATAAAATTCATATTCCTATGTTAATTAAAAATGTAAATTTCTAAAGCTCGTACATGATAAGGAAAGAAAAAAATTCAATTATATCCAAAAGCAAAAAACTTATCCGAATTAAGATTCTCATACTCCTTATCACATTTTATACAGCACGATTTGATCCTAAAAGTAATAGATGAAAAATAAAAAGCTTAAAAACAATGTAGATAATGTATAATTTAAAATAATTTGTTGTGATAAACAACAAATATTTTAAATATATTTGTTTCAAAAGACATTTATTTTAAGTTCAAAATTATTGAAGTCCAATAAATCTGTGAATCATTTCCTCAACTTGCCAACACGTACTAATTATGAGTTTGCACATTTGTTGTCCTTCGAGTGTCTTTGCTTTATTTATTTTTAAATAATTTTCCTTTTTAATTGTGAAAAATAAGCTGGTTAAATGACAAAGTGTTTTGTTTTTCACCTTGTTTTTCTTTATTATTCAAATACAGTCAATAACGTGTGTTTGATTTGCTATTTTTTATTGCTTAATTGTTTGCAGTGAAATAATAATTAAATTTAGTTGGAAAACGTGTCTCATGGCAATGCATTAGGCATAAACAAACAGGTACTAATATCTTAAAACAAGAAAGTAAACATATATTTCACATTCCAATAAACTAATATGTTAATTATATTTAATTTATTTTTTTATGTTAAAAAATAGACTTTAAGTCTAACTCAATCCCATAAAACCGGCTCATGAGGTGAGGTTTGCACCCACTTATATACAATGAAATGTCCTGATCTCTAGTCGATGTGGAATCTCCAACACACCTCTTACGCCGAGGTTACCAACTCGTGCGTGAAGATATGTGTTATGAGTAGTCCGATAACGGTCCGATAACGGGTGACCTGATAAGCCCAACAAATATTAGTTATAATTGACTTGAAAGGACTCTGATACCATGTTAATTGCATATAATAATTGCATATAATTTGATAATTATTATTTCCTTAATATTTTAATTTATAAGTTTATGTGTTTTATTTTTTAATGTTAAAGAAATCTTTTCCCAAACAAAAGGTAACAATAACCTTATCAAAGATATCACTATCAACACACACCAAAAGAAATAAACAAAAACGAAATTATTCATGCTGAAAATCATAAATTTTACTAATATCCAAGTATAATCTAAACGGATATATATCCCTAAGTCAATTTCAACATTAAAAATATTATTATAAGATATTGTCTTTTAAAACTATATAAATTGTATCAAAATTTTCTCAAATCTCACATATATCTTACTTCATAAAGCTGGTCGATGAAAAAAAAACATAAAAGACAAACTCAACTACCTTTCAAACATGTATGGTGCCAACAACTATTTAAAGGGCATTATTGCTGAAAATCATGGTCGTAAGCATGAAACCATACTCTAAACATAAAAGGTCTTCTTCCTACACCCATTTAATGTCTTCATACATATTTGTGACATGATTCTGAATTATGATCTTCAAACCACCAACCCCATTTCATCCCATAAATGTTTGCTCTGTGTTTTGTAATAATTGCACAGCTATAAACAATGATTATACTTAAATAGTTATAATTAAAATGATTCAACATTTTCTTTAAACTTAAAGAAGCTAAACTAGCTTAAATAATGGTTCCCACGTTTGGATCTTTCAATTTTTGTTCAAAGATAAAGGTCAAACAATTTCTGCTGAAATAAATACAAGGGAGAGGCTTTGACATTTGTCCCTTACATACTTATAACTCATCTGTATTTATAAGAGCTTTTTAAAAAACTATTTATCTTTTTGTAAAAACTTTTGTATTTTAATTGAATAATGTAATATTAATTTTTTATTCTATAATAATTTTAATTAAATATTAAAAATATATCTAAATTATTCTCTATATAGTAGATATATATATATATATTAAGTAGAAAATAAAATATTATAAGAATAATTTAGGCATTTAATATTGAATACAAGCTTAAAAAGAGGAGTAGATACAAGGTCAAGGAGAATAAGAAATGAACATAATAACAAAGATATCCAAGTTTTTGGGAAAGATGGAGAAAACTAAATTGAAAATCCACTATTTCTTATTACTCTCTAATTGAAATTTACCCTTCTTAACCAAAACAATATTAATATTATAAGACATCAAATGGAAGGACTCAAAAGTATTTCTGTAGTTGATTTCGCTTTTAGAATTATTGTTCATTCAATTAAATATTAAGGGTTTTAGAGGGAGGGATGAAGATCATTTAAAATATTTTAATTGTAATGACTAAACATCACCACTAATGTCTTTAAGTGTAAGACTATAAAGATAAATTTGTATTTTAAAACTAATTCTTTCTCATGTGAATCAAAGAAGAAAAAATATTACATCTCTCTCTCCATTGAAATCTCTTCCAACTTTCTTCAATTGTTTAATAAAAAAAATTCAAAATTTAATATTTATAACTTTAAGTACAAGAGGAGAGAGAAAATATTTAGGTTTTGTAAAATGCATTTTCTTTGGGTACAATGGATGAATAGAAGAGAAATGTAATACAATCCTGATTATAAGTAAAGTCTATCTGTCAATAACACAGACATCACCCGTTAACGTCATTGAAAATTTAAAGAGACAAAACATTATATTTTAAAAGAAAAACTTATGACGAAATTAATTTTTTAAGAACTACTATATCAAATTTACGGTATCAAAAAAATAGTTTTTAAATTTTTGTTTGAATAGGATATTAAATATTTTGTATTTTTATTTATTTAAAATTTTAAATATTTTAGGAATTTTAAATATTTTTAATTTTTATTTAAATATAGGATTTGTATATATTTGGAATTTTAAATATCTTTGAAATTTTATATATTTTAGTTTTTTTATAGATAGGACATTAAATATTTAAGATTTCTATTTATTCAAGATTTTGAATATTTTATATATTTAAGATTTTTATTTAAATACGACATTAAATATTATGATTTGTATTTATTTAGGATTTTGAAAATTTTAAGAATTTATATATTTTAGATTTTATTTAAATAGAACATTAAATTTTTTGATATGTATTTATGTGGAATTTTGAATAGTTTAGGAATTTTATTGAATATAACTTTAAATAATTTAGGATTTGTATTTATTTGAGATTTTGAATATTTTATAAATTTTATATATTTCATATTTTAATTTAAGTAGGATATTAAATAATTTAATATTTGTATTTATTTAAAATTTTAAATAATTTAGAATTTATATTTATTTTAGATTTTGAATAATTTTGAGGTTTATTTATTTTATATTTTTATATAAATAGAACATTAAATGATTTAATATTTATATTTATTTAAGATTTTTGAATATTTCAAAAATTTTATGTATTTAAAATCTCTATTTAAATAGGACATTAAATAATTTAGAAATTATATTTATTTAAAATCTTGAATAATTTAGAAATTTATTTATTTTTATGTTTTTATTTAAGTAAGACATTCAATAATTTAGGATTTGTATTTATTTTAGATCTTGAATAATTTTAAAATTCTATTTATTTCAGATTTTTATTTAAATAGGACATTAAATAATTTATGATTTGTATTTATTTAAAAATTTAAATATTTTAGAAATTTTATATATTTTAGATAATTATTAAATAGAACTTTAAATAATTTTTTTGAGAATCATAAATATGTTCGGAAAGTTTCACATAATCCGTATTTTTTTATGAATTTTATTCTCACATTACAAAAATAATATTTTAATTAAAAACAATTATTATTATAAAATAAAATAAAATAAATTTTCTACAATTTTTAAATTAATTTTACATTTATCAATTAAAAAAATATAATTTTAAATCACACTCTTAAACTTTTTCTATAATTTTTTATTTATTTATCTTAATCCAAATATTTACGATTTCTTCACATTTTTTCTTAAAATAATCTCAAATCCACTTCCACATACTCACTAAATAAAATTCGTCAACTATTTTGGAAAGTAATACAAATACCACAATGGTCAATGCTACTAGAATCGATAAGGAAAATACTGCATCATCGTCAACCTATTCACACCACATCATTCAAACGTGTCTACAAGTTCTCAATCTTATAATGTTAACGATAGAAAAAAATTAATCTCATTTATTTAACTTTAAACCATCTGAATAAAGGAAACAGGTGTATAAGCGCTTCTCTCAAATATTTTTAATTATTTAAAATATCAAGCACATTTTATATTCACTAAACTTTATAAATTTATATTTTCATGTTTTAAAGTTATTTACTCAACCAATAGTCAACACCCACGATATTATTCTATTCATATTCATACGATCCACCGAATTAAGGAGACATTTTTTGTCTGATTAATTTTGATGTACCCAAACTATGCTTTCAACATTGGGTTTCGAGAAATGCGTTTGGGAATATATTATTATATTATTATTACATTACAATGCTGGAAGCTTTTTAATTGCTGTGTTCGCATTTTAGGCAATATTTGACACTTAATACTGATAAAAATATTTAAATTTATGATAATTTTAGTACATATAATTTTAAAAGGAAAAAATACATTATTTTTTAAAAACTTAAATTTATTGTATAATTTTTTATTATAATTATAAAAATAAAAAATTATTTTAAATATATTTTCAAAAAAAATATTAAAATATATTTATACACATAAATCTTTATTATTAATTTATATAATTAATAATTATATAATATATAAAGCTATATTATATATTTTAAAGATTATATATGCTTACATATTGAGATATTTAGAAGAGTGAGTTAGAAATAGGTAGTAAAAAATAGAAATAAAATGAATCCTTGAAAGAAACACCAACCTGTAATCCGTTGCGGAAGGAAAGAGAAGGCTAAACGGCGGGAAAAAAGAGTAAAAGCGGCGAAAAGGAAACAAAAACTACCAAACCAAAAGCAAGCAAACTCTCTCATCTCATCTTTAAATTATTTTTAATTTCAACAGCCAAAAGCATAACAACAACAAAAGCAAACCAAAGCAAAGCGCAATAATCACTTTCTCGTTTTTATTTTTCTTCTCTTTTTTTTTTTTAGATTTCTTCTCTCAAAAGAGAGAAACCGAAAACTAGAACAGAAATAGCGAATGAAATCGAGATTCTACAAGAAACAGTGTTTCAGTGTTAGCTCGTAACTAGATCTGCGTCCTCTGTCATTGTTCTGATTTCTTCTTCTTCTCTCTCAGGTATCTGCATTTCTCAATTGCTTAGATTCCTCGTTTTTGCATTCCGTTTCTCAGTTCCAGTTACAACTTGCAAGCCTTCAATTACTTCTTTCAGGATTCAATAGTTTTTTCTATGTGCATGATAATGTGAATGTTGCCGCTGAAGAATAGAAAACACTGTTTCTCGCTCTGTTTTTGTCACAATTTTGTGGCTGTGTTTTTGCTGGATCACGTTTATGTCATTGATGTTCATTTTCTTCGATCTTCTATCTCGTATAATTTGTAGGCATTTCCTTTCCGTGTAGAATATGCAGAATGCTTATGCGTGATCGATGGTTTTGGTGTTTGTTAGAAATTTAGGAAAGAAAATTGAACCAAGTTTAGACGCTTACTTCGAGGTAAAGGAAAAACGAATCACTGCAGTGCACTCAACTGCTTCAAATAATTAAAAAATAAAACTCTAGCACTGATAATTGAGTTTTTTTTTTAAAAAAAGTTTTAATTTCTCATCCTGATATTTTAATTTTTTTTAAATACTTATTGTGTTTTTGGTGTGTTTTAAGATATACGTTTGCTTCTTTAGAGGATATTCTTATAGTGCGTTTTTGTTGAGATGATAACTAGGACATTGAAGTCGGTTTTGAGTTATTAATTCAGGTTGATGCGTTTTTTTTACGTAACGCAATCTCGTCATGCTCATTATTTAGGCAAGTGCCTGTAATTGGGCCATCCAGTTTAGTAGTATGGTTTGTATTATTTTCAGGGGTAGAGAGAGAGTTATCACTACTGTTGTTCACTTTATTATTGAGAGATATTGAGAGATGAGAAATTATAGTGCAAGATATTTGGGATACGATTTAAACTGTCGGAATTAGAATTTATTTTCCGATGATTGGTAGGTAATTGTTGGCCGAAAAATGGAATGACAGGCAGGACAAGTGAAATCAAATGACTATCACTATTCACTGCCAAAGAGAAAAAACAAAACCATAAGTTAAACCGAGAAAGCTGCCCAAACCTCTCTCAAGATTTAAGTTGTTGTTCTATTATTTCATTTGAGGACCAGTTAAAATAGTAATGGAGCTCCAATGACAAAGATGAGTCTTTTTCTGAAAAATAATACAGTACAGGGAATGGAATAGAAGATCGTAAAGGAGACTCCCATTTCTTCTGTGACCCATTCATGTTCTGCGTAGCAATTTTGTGTAGAAGAGATGGAAGCTGGGGGAAGCAACAGTGGTAACGAGAGGCGTATCATATCTAAGGATTCTTCATGGTTCAGTCAATTCAGAAATGCATCCAATCCATGGATGGCAAGATATGTCTATGCGTTGGTTTTTCTTGTGTCAAATCTTCTAGCATGGGCTGCCCGGGACTATGGTCGTGGTGCTTTAACAGAAATGAAGAGTAAGATTTCTTAAATCCTCAAAGTGATAGAATTTTCACATCGATAACTAATGCTTCTTTTAGATCTAGGGCTTATTTTTAAAATTTCTATTTATTTTATATAAATTGAAATAGTTTTCTTCTTAATAATGCCTATTGGTTCCCTTAAGATTCACTATTTTAACCTGCAAACTCTGAATGCATGCATTATTTTATAAACATCCATCAGATGTAATGAAAAATATTCAGAAATGCACAATATTTTTTTTTATGGGTACAGAAATATACAATGTACTTTGCTATATACTCAATATGTTATAGGATCAAAGTGAGATAAGCAAGCATTAATAAATTCAGAACAGAAAAAAAAAGACTTATTTATCTTTTTATCTTTTTATCGAGAGTAATTGTTGAGCACACACCTCGTGTACAGAGGACGATTGAGACCATTTTCCCCCATCTAAAGCTGTTTCCGTTTAAACATATTATTTTCATTTTCATGTGATGGCTTAAAATCTAATATATTGAACCTACAGGATTAAAAGGATGCAATGGTGGGAAAGACTGTTTGGATGCTGAAGGTGTTTTACGAGTCAGCCTAGGTTGCTTTGTATCCTTTCCAATTATACGCATGAACATGATTGGTAAAGGCTTTGTAGAAAAGAAATGGGTAGTAATTTGATTAATCAATGGTTTATGTTTGTTTATGCTGGGTGGAAAAACGTAAACTAGAAAATTGATGAATTGACAAAGACTTATGTCATAACTATGTAACTTAACCTTACGCCAACGAAGAAGTCCTTTACTATTTGAATGAATCTTATCCCGAGTTCAGATATTTTTTATCATAATGTTTTTGTCAACTGCTCGCACTTCTAAACTGAACAATGTGAGAGATACATGGCACTCTGGATGGTGGTCAGTCAAGATTGCTCTCTGGGTCGTCATGACTATCATCCCATTTTTACTCCCTTCTGAATTTATTCGGATTTACGGTTAGTGAGTTGTATTTCTATCAAGCCTCCTAGAATTAGTTCATTCTCTGAAACATCAAAATGTAGTTATTATAAGCTTGCCATTCCTCTCATACAATTCTTTTGGCAGGGGAGGTGGCTCATTTTGGTGCAGGGTACATTTTTAACCTCTTAAAAATAATGTAGTCATGCCATTCTTTTTAAACTCATCTATGAATATTCAAAATATTGCTGTATTCTTTTTTCAGGGTTTTCCTTCTTATCCAACTAATAAGCATTATCAGCTTCATTACATGGCTGAATGATTTCTGCGAGTCAGAAAAGTTTGCAGCAAGATGGTAAGATTTTATCAGTTAAAGAGAAACGCATGCTTTCCTGAGTACGAACAATAGGCGTGAGAAAACTGTAGCTATATAACTTTCCGTACCTTTTTTTTTGTTTAACGCTTCAGCAAGGCATGCGCAGTAGTTTTCGGATGTTGAATAATTGATTATTGTGCTTATATAGAGACAACAAGAAAAAGAAAATCTTGATTTTCTAAATCCTTATCAACTTTTAATTAGCATTAAGGAACCCAAGAGTCTAGAGTGGGATAACCAGTTATTGTTTGATCGATTGTGTTCTAGCATATCCAGTTACCTTAGCAATTTAGCAACGAGCTCTCTTGTGTAGCCAGAAGTTGGGCAACAAATCGAAGATTGTGCTTGGGCAATTTAGCCTCATTCGACTTACAAACAAGTTGATTACTTTAATTAAAATAATATCAGGGATAAGATTCCATATTCCGTAAATGTTTGTGTGCATTAATCATCAATTATCATGCAGCCGAATCCATGTGATGTTGTTTGCAACGACTGCATATGTTGTCTGTTTGATGGGGATCATTCTAATGTACATTTGGTATGCACCAAAGCCATCTTGCCTCCTCAACATTTTCTTCATTAGTTGGACCCTAGTACTTCTCCAACTTATGACAAGTGTGTCTCTGCACCCAAAAGTAAGATTTTCCTTTCTCAATTCACTTCATCGTACAAGATTTGATGTGGAATTTCTAACTACTTCTGCAATAGGTTGATGCGGGCATTCTAACTCCAGGCCTGATGGGACTTTACGTTGTCTTCCTTTGTTGGTGCGCGATTAGAAGGCAAGTCTACCCATCTTTGCTTGATAGTTTTGGATTAGTATCGATGTTGCTGTTCAAGCATTTAGTCTCTATTGTTTAGTGTACACCAGTATTATCTTCCAAAGAAGGCATGGGAGGAACACTATTAAAAAAGGCGTCTAATATCCATGTCCTTTTATTCCTATTCATTTAAGCTCAACCCCTCTTATCTTCTCGTTTTATTTCTATTGGTTTTTAGCTTTAGAATATTTTTGTATGCAGTGAACCTGCAGGAGGAAACTGCATCAGGAAGTCTGACTCTGCAACAAAAACAGACTGGCTAAGCATCATTGTAAATATGTTTCTACTTCTATTATTTTTTTTAGGGTAATATATAGCCATGTTTGCTTTATTGAAATTTGAATAGTCAAATGAGTTAGAATATATCTTTAATCTATAAACTTACATATATATATATATATGTATATTCGACTCCGAGTCTGGAGCTAAGTTTTATCCACATTTCATATATACATCTTTCCATTTAATATAATAAAAGCCAGGAAAAATTAATACTATTCCCAGAAAATATTAACCACTGTTTCGTCTATTATGAAAATATTTAAACTCTTTTAAAGACGAAATATCATCATAGCTTCTTTTTTATGCTTGATAATTACTTTTTAAACCTCGTAAATCTATAACCTCAATCACTTTTTAATTATGGGTTGGTTGACCTATATGTCGATGGCTTTGTCGACAGAGCTTTGTTGTTGCAGTACTAGCAATCGTTATTGCGACATTTTCAACTGGCATAGACTCCGAATGCTTCCAGGTTAATCACAAACTCTAAGTTTACCTTGATTTTTTAACATTATATTCTCAATACACATCTGACAGATCCCTGCAGCTCAAGAAGGACAATACACCACCAGCAGAGGATGATGTACCTTATGGCTATGGCTTCTTCCATTTTGTTTTTGCCACAGGAGCAATGTATTTTGCTATGCTATTGATTGGGTGGAATACTCATCATTCTATGAGAAAGTATGGGTCTCCTCTTCTCCTGTAGTTGTTCCGTATCATTTTTACCTGCATCTTTCTGGGTTTTCTTGTTTTTCTTTGTCCCGAGAGAAAAAGTGAAGCGCAAACAAAGGAATTGAATTTTAAGTTGATAATCGGCAGATAATCATATTCATATCAGAAATACCATAGAACCCAACAAATGTGGTTCACGTTAAATTTTAGAGGTTTCTTATTTGCATGACGCTGTCATTCTGGATCTGACACACTTAAAGTTTTAATTTGAATCTTCTAAAGTGAGATAGTGCACTTTAGAAGATAAAATGCACTATAACAAAGTGATTTAGGTTGAATTGTGATTAAATACAGATACATGTATAACAAAGTGTGAAATTGTTTGAATCTTAACCGTTATTTTTAATTAAAAAATTATAGTTTGATTCTGTAATTCTTATAAAAGTGTATTTCCTTCAGTTTAGAGGAATTAACAAGCTAAATATAACAATCAATCATCACTTACTTGAATATGTTTTTACTTACCGTCATAGTTTTTCAGTTTCTCACTTAAAGTGCTAGTATATGAAATTGATTCTGTCTTTCTTTCATCACCCTCATACATGTTATAGCTATTTCATAAGATGTAATAATACCTTTATTCTTCTGCAGATGGACAATTGATGTGGGTTGGACCAGCACCTGGGTAAAAATAGTAAATGAATGGTTGGCAGTCTGCGTATACTGTAAGTATTTTTAGTAAAAACTATCTGGTCTGGCTTGAAGATCTGAATTTTGGCTAAACATAATAGAAGTCTCAAACTCATACAAACATTGTTTTATCTATAACTCTATTCGTATTATTCTTGAACAATTGAGGCTCAACGAAACAATACTTGTGTCTTTTGACAGTGTGGATGCTGATAGGCCCAATCATATGGAGTATCAGACATAATGATTCTACTTGAGAACGTCCGAAACATAAACCATTCTAGTTTTGATTTTTTTTTTCTTCTAGAATTAAGATCTTCAGATAGTTCCATATCTCAGATGTACATGCTGTGGACTCCTCCAGCTTTCAGATAGGAAAAAGAATTGCAATTGCAAAATCAGGGAAATTCTCTGGCAGAAACCATTATTTTCCAGTGGGCACTAGACAGAAGCGATGGATCTGGCATCAATGCACATATGCTGGTTTGATTTGTTCAATTTATTTAGGGTTTAGACTTTTCTCTTGTTCAATATATTACCAAGGGATTGGACTGAAATCACCAGTCCCGACTTTTGTTTCACTTGATGCCCATCAATCAAAGCCTGACACGTGGATTAATTTTTTTTTTAAATATCTTTTATTATTTTGTGTCACACCTTGTAGTTGTTTGAATATTATTGGATTAGTAAACATTTTCCTCACAAACAGTAATCAACTAACAACTTCCCCTCAACTATTTATCACTTCTATTATTTATTAACTGAATAATTTTTTTTATAACTAACCACTTCGCCTCAACAATTTATTACCTCTACAATAACTGAATAAAATATATAATCATTTATTTATTTCCAATATCATTAAAAAAATTCAAAAGGATATAATTTTGTTATTATGATATAATGAAATACACTAAAATCATATTTTAAATTATACCATCTAGAATCCAAAATATAGTTCTGGATCACATAATTTAAATTTCATAATTAAAAAAATGTTCTGAATTATACCATATGAAATCCTAGTTCAAATCATACTTCTGAATATGATATAATTTTGAAAAGTCGTTCCAAATTACCTAAATTAAAATAATAATTACAAACTTCTCAAAACAACTAATCTGGATTGTATTACTCAACCAACTATTATGGAACTTATTCAAAACATGCAACCAAAATATTTTCAACATATTTAAAAAAAGTAAAGTTTTTTTATTGTAGTAAATACATTATAATAAGGGTATAGGAAAAGAAAGTATATGACTGCAAGAAGAAAACTTTATACATAGTCAATAAGAAGTGACTTTTATGAAGCATAAAATTTAAGATTATGAAGTTGCAGCGATAATGTAAAAGAAAAAAAAAACCACAACGACGTATAAAGATTTCAATAAACAGAGGTATACAACTCAAACTTGAAAATTATTTAACAGGGAGATTTCTCGTACCTCAACGAATAGAACGACCTTACAAAAATTATGTGATTACAAAATAATACAATACAGGAAAATATGAAAAATAATATTAGGAGCACCTTTATCTCCAGAGGCAGACTTTGCCTTCATCTTTCCTGTAACAAATAACAAATTTACAAGGCCAAGTGCAAATATTTTAATTTGAACCAAGGGCCGTGTGCTGACTGACCATAAATCTTTCCATATGCTCGAATGTTTCGTTTTGATCGACAAACGACAGAAACTTCAACTATATTTGTACAGGGTGCAGCAAATTGATGCATGACTTAAAAAAGAGTGCAAGAAGACAAAAACTTATGATCATCCGAAAGGGTTTCCTCCTGCCTGGAAGGTGTTTGGGGTAACAGCAGTTGACAACCTACTACCACTCAGCTTCTGATCTGGATTTGAGAAGCCAAAAGCAGTTTCCTCAGTAGTAAAATTCCCAAATCCTTGATGCCTACATATTCAGTTATAGATCTTAAGTGGAAAGGAAAGTAATGGCTAACCACAACCGACAAATTGTCTCTTGCCAGATTACATCACAAATAACATTAAACTCAGTTCGCAGTATTCACACCAATACTTGTAGCAGCACACTCAAGAAACAGAAGCTGAGGACCGAGAAAATGCAATGTTATAATGAGTGTTTATTAATTAATACAGGGTTAACTTCATTATTCCAACATGGAACATTTTACGAATTATTGGACCCAACAACTATTTCCAAGAGAAAAGAAATAACTACAGAAACCCATGCAAAACAGTAAATATTCAAAAGACGAGAGAACAATTAGTTACCTTGGCATTGGAATGTTAGTGGCCATTTGTTGTCCCATGTATGCCCCTGAGATTTTAACATGGTTAGGGATACAGATAAAGAGCCAATTGCCCTGGGATGAGGTAGCTGATTGAGGAAATAGTACCTGGTCCAATTTCAGGTGCAAGAGTTTGTGCTTGAAGAGGCGGCACTGATACATATGATGATGAGGATGGATTCCAGGCAAGAGATGGATTACCCATGTTTGAAGAGTGCATTGTTGCTGAAGGTATTGCCAAAGCACCTTGCAGAGATGACATGGAAGGAAACTGTAACCAAGACACAAATGTTAAAGCATCAACCCAAATGAACAATTAATTGGTGACTTAACGTAATAGAAAATCAGCATATCAAGCTTCAATTTTCCAGCTTTTCCAAAGCCGGGTGATCAGAGAAGGAAAATATAGTAAAACAAATTCATGAGCACCTCAAAGAGATGCAAACTAAAGTAATGTAATTAAAGATGAAAATATACATTGAGTTAATAATAACTCAATAATGGATAAATACAACCCACGTTAAATATTAAAGGTTTAACACAACACTCTCGCATGTTATACAGAAAATAGGACCAATGGTGTATACTGTATTACTAGGAATATTACGCACTAGTATATCAATGAAAGTCACATACTGTTGGGGCTTGAACTGGAGTAGGTTCGTTATTGACATCAAATGGATTTTTTGATTTTGATGCTTGTGGAAAACTTGGAATGGGCTGTAACAGAGGGAAGAAATTTATGAGATATGATCATACTATTATGCTAGCCAATAGAAACAGTTTATGATAAAGTTGCAAACTCATAAATTGGACTGTAACAGTACCACTGCATTATTGTATGGAATTGAGATACCCATGCTAGGCGGTAGACCCATTTGCCAACCTGGGACTGGAGCAGGGAAGGATGAATATTTAACTGTGAATAGATCCTGCAGAAATCACAACTACTCCCTTAAGGTAAATAAATAATAGACACACAAAATAATCTGCATGCATAGATGTGTAGATAATTAAATAAAGAAATCATAATTATTACTTTGATCTATAGAAATCAATCAGAATCATATAACTCGATTTAGTGTAATTAGGATCTGATTTTATTTCATTCTGTTTTTAGATTAACTTTATAGGAAAAAAATCCTTCCTGATATTCAATGAAATTCTTCTAAGACATTCAGGCAGATCCTTCCTTAATATTCAAGCCTAGATTACTGTACAGAATTAATTTTCTCTTCCTATTTATTATTCCCCTTTGTATCAATTTCAATATTCACTTTTCCACTAGATGTTTCATGGAGTAAAATATGAAGTGAAGAATACCTCTGGAAGTTCACTTCTTCCACTTGGTTTCATGTCTACTGTAGACGATTGAAAAACAACACTGGATTTAGCCTCAATGGCAGACTTTGGGACAACGTGTGACACATGGGGCATTGATGTGTTTGGATACCCTTGCACCAATGGTACAGAAGGTATAGTCCAGGGCTGCAAGAAATTTCTCAGATAGGCTGAACAAATACCACATCTTAATTAATAGAAAGAACATTTGAGAAATTTACACAATAAGACAAACCTGATTATTCAAAGCTCCACCAACTGGTGGTGTAGCTTGTTGAATAGAAGGCTGACTAATGGCAGCAGCGAACAAAGGTTGCTGTTGCTGTTGCTGATACTGCAAACCAGCCCACTGTCCTGCATTGTTCAGAGTCGATGATGTCATCAATCCAAAAGATGTTACTGAAGCACCACTGGGTGGGAATGTTGAGAAGCTGCTAGCAATTGTACCTCCAGTAGCAGCAGCAGTAAGAGTTGATCCCGTCACAGGTCCTGCAGGAGAAAAGATGAGTCATTGAATATTAACAATCTTGTCATTAACCTCCCAGGAATATGTGTTGCAACATGGGGATCACCTTGGACTTGGGAAACTTGAGAAGGTAAAGATACTGGTACTGTCAATTGAGTAAGCACAGATTCAAGCGGAATAACGTTAGAAGGACCATGAGCCGTTTTTGCCTCAGGAGCAGAATCAAAAGAGGCCCAATTATTATCATTGGAATTTGCAGGCGTCCCAAGTTCAGCTGCTGCAGTCTGATGGGCTTGAGGAATTGCTGGAGCAACAGATGGTTCAGGATCATCATCAAAATCAATAAGGCTCTTAAGAGTCTCAGACTTAACTTCTACTGAGGTTCCATGGCTGGATTCTAAGCTACTGGAAGATGCAGTTCTCTGTAATTACAATAGTCAATTACAACAATATTTTTCCACAGGATACAAATTTTGGGACACTTAAGAGATAAAAGGGGGAGAGCAGAGGGAAGGGGGGAGATCATCCCATAAAATTCATAGTAAAAAAAGTAAATACTGAACCACATCACTTACATAAATTAATAAGAGAAACAATAAATAAACATTTTATGTTCATGCTAACAGAAAATTGCTCATTTTACAAAAAAGATTTTGATCTAAATCAAATTCCATTCCATCATCCTATATTTACTTACCTCTAACGAACACCCTCTACTAACTAATTGTCACATCTGTCCCAATTAACTGCCCTAACTCCAAACACATGGTTGAAGCATATGGAACTCCATCAATAATACCTTTACCTGTGTGAATGTTGAGCCATTAGCAGCCAGTCCACTGTTTGTTTTGGGCGGTTCACTTATTCGAAGAGGTACTACATTTTCTCCCAAGATCTCTCTAACAGGTCGGACGGCAGGTGGGCTGGAAGAATCTGGATCCTTGGTTCGATCAGGAGAATGGCCCTCCCACTTATGATTTCCATCAGATATTTTATTATCTTCATATTTCCGTCCATCCCCAAATCTTTCTTCTCGACGCCAATCATTGACTATAGGAGGACGACCAGGACTTATCTTGTAATCACCACCATATTGCCTATTTTCTTGATCATATCCTGGACTTCTTCCACCAGGACTAGACCTGTCACTGTAACGATCCTCATAAGGAGCGCTTCTAGGTCCTCCTTTATACGTCTCTGTCCTCTTGTTTTCATAGAAATCATCCTTGACACCCTGTATAACAATGTACTAGTTAAATCAATTAAGCAAAGACGCATGCCCAACGTGGCAGACTAGCAAAACAACATGTATCTGTCTGAATGCATCAGATTCAAAAAAGTAATTTTTTAGCTGGGATATGGCTACAATGTAGCACTGGACTATCATCATTATTACTAAAAACAGATGCAGCCTATCTCAAACTTTGGAGCAAATTTAAAAAGAGAGAGAAGGTAGCTGCATTTTTTATGTACTTGGAAACCCACTATTTTGCCGCAGATATATTGCATAGTCTTTTTAATGTGTTGATAGAGCATAATGAAACATTCACGTTGTCCAATCTTCTAAAAAAATAAGAACTTGAAAAAAGCCATCCACATCACCTTCCACTTTTGTTTTGTCAACTTTCATTTTTTATTTTCAAAACTGAGACTAATTACATATAAATTCTGTTTTGTTTTTTTTTCAAAAAAGGGAATTATTTTTTGTGCAATTTATTACTAGTAGTAACCGATTCCATAAATCTATGAACCCCTAAAAGAAAATTCAATAAATTTTTATCTAAATCTTTATCAAGAATTTCGTTGTTTTTGTTAGTAGGGAGGTACCAATTTCATTTTGGCTTTCAATTCGGTGTATATACGTTGTTTCCTAGTACCTTTAAAATTTGGTATTGAACTTGTGTCATGTATCAATGTTTCATGGGTTAACATGGAATTCGTGATAGACTATTTTGTATCTGCTTAAAAAGGTAAATCCAAAGAAAACAAACACTTTGGTACCTTAGCTCTTGGAGGTTTATCATTGGTCCTTTCACCACTGAATCTTCTATCCACATATACATGCTTGATGAAATCCCGCAGCTTCTCAACAAGGCTGGAACCAGAATGCAAGTCAGAATAATGCAGCCTGCAATTAACATAAGAGCTAACAAGCATATGCTTACCTGCTATCAGGCAAAGAATGAAGTTGTGGATCCCATTCTTTAAAATAGATTTCTTTTGCACGCTGAAAATATTAGATATAATGAAAAACAACCTAAGAAATTTTAACATGTGAGACTCAAGATATCTAGAGAGAGCTTTAGCGCACAAAAAGTTCACACCTGATTTCCACCTTCCTGAAGTGCACTAACTTCTAGTGCAGTAAATTTAGCCATTGAAATTGATTTTACCCGATGTGTGAATTCTCGGCTAGAAATTAAAACAAAAAGCAGTTGAGAAGAAAGGAAACTGAATTAACATTATCCTGTCTCTGCTACAACAGAGTATTTAAACAAATTACAGTTTGGATAAAACTGCCAAAGAAAAATCAGACTCTTGTAGGTGTATAATTTTTATGAACTACAATCCATCAGAAACAGCATTACAGCAACACACACAAAAAAAAAAACTAACATTCCAGCTTCATTGTATATATACAGACATTCCAGCTTCATTGTTAGAGAGGTAGAAAAGATCACGGGGAAAACATTTAGAAAGCCTGTAAACTAACATGGCAAAACTCGACTCCATTAAAAAGGCCAACACTGGTCAGTTCAGTGGGTTTGCAAAAAACACCTTATAAAGAATATCTATTCACCAATCCTCAAAGCGAAATCATTATGACATCATTGAAAGCAGAAAGGTAGTAAGTACTTACTGTATTCCGCTACAGTTTATGCATACAAACGTCCAGAAATTTGTGCATACATATTGTGGTCCCTAACAACCGAGAAAGAAAAAAGGTATCAATAAAACCACCTTTTCTCAAATATTAACATCAAATTCAACAATTTCCTAGATAGGTCCAGAGAATGCAATCAGAACAACAATATTAAAGTTGATACAGAAAACCCGTCTCATGTATCAAAGTCTAAAACTGACAATAAACATGCCCAATAAAAGCATCCTATCTATCTTATAACCAAATTTATCACCATTTGAGATTCCTTTTTTGCTTAGAATCAAGAGATTATTGATAGGTACTGCATACTGTTATGATCCACGACAATATTAATGGGGAACAGCCATGACCTTAGATAAATCTGGTCGCATCTATTGTTTCCCCACAACATCTTTATAATAATTATAGACACATTTTGCAAAATCTTGTCTATACTCAATAATAATGAAGGCAGAACAAGCTTGTAAATTATTTGAAAGTTCCTTGATTAATAATGAAAATCCAAAAATGAAAATATTATTACCGAATAAAGCCTCACATGAAAAGATTACAATATCTAACTCTACTATTTTTCAATAATTGCAGTACGAAAGTTAAATGAAAAACTACTTAATATTGTTGACATGCCATACACATCATACAATTTGTGCCATCCACTCTAGCATTTTCAAATACACTAAGAAATTGTGTGTAATGCATGTATCTGCTAATCGTTGTACAGCAGAAAGCAAAAAGTTTTCGCTCTCACATTTTCTCCACCATAATGTAACATGTGCAATGATTTGACAGTTAAACGAACCAAAAACTCATTGCTCCAATGCATTCCTTCTGTCCGACCATTTTGCTTCCGTTTAGCTAGCAATCTATTTCAAGTGACTTTCCCATAATAACAGAGTCCAGGTGAATCTAAAATTAATGACCTTGGGCCACTCACACAAGTTCACACCGAAATTCTTAGGTGTTTGAACAGTAAGAGAAATTATTACATTACCATTGAATGTAGATCATATCAATGTCCCTCACCTTAACTATACTTTGAATGTTTTAAATTGATGTATACATTCCACGATACAAAGTAAGAAAAAGCACTAGCAAAAAGATCACCTAACAATTACTCAATCCGGTAATAATTATCAAGAGACGGAGGGGAAAAAAATCCTACCAAACTGTTACAGTTAATACATCTCCGATTCGGTGTGAGTTTGAGAAGACCTCGAATTATTCGTTCATTTTTCTCATCCTCCTTCAGTCGACTAGCCATCTTCACTTCTGTTGCACGCATCACAGGATATACAACATAAACATCAATTACTCACGAAAATAAACAAAATCCAATTAAGCGAATTCAGATTGCTCCAAAAGCTACAAAGCAACAAACTAAAAAACTTGTCATGCTTTCATCCAAAATCACGATCATCCGCCTTAGACGCGTCTAGAATGTTCCAGAACAAAAACGAAAACAATAATCTAGAACATTCCATTCCTTAGGCAACAATTTTCGCAGCAACCGAACGGCGGAGAGTGTAAAGAGGACGAAAAACAAACG